>ERZ795053.110-NODE-110-length-95112-cov-13.145239_pt1 | contig 95112 bp, 82 predicted proteins | sample MGYA00375137_ERZ795053 | MGnify/ENA primary metagenome ERZ795053 (study PRJEB30182, sample SAMN05720284) | activated sludge metagenome | isolation source: Anaerobic digester | place: Hong Kong | collected 2014-12-17 ...
CTCCTTATCAATATGACTTTCCCATTATTCGACGCTGTTGCTACAGGTTCCTTTTTCCAACTGGAATCGATTCCATTGTATCCGATGCAGTCGAACTCACGCCACCTTGTTTTATCGAGTCCGTAATCTGGCTCCTCCCCATGCCCCCAAGCAGGCGACGGCCAGCAAAGCTGCCGCGTACAGGAGGAAATAGCCGAAAAGGGTGAATTCGGACAGCATGAACAACAGCAGGCCGACCGCTCCCGGTACCCCCAGGTACAGTCCCCATTTCCAGCCCCGCTCCGGCAGCAGAAACCCCCAAACGGCACCCAACCCGGCATAGACCACCAGGATAATGCCGATGAAGACCAGTCTTTCGTCCATGGGGCCGTCCGAGAACACAGAATTAACCACTCCAAAGAAGCCGATAAAGATGCCAATGGCGATGGCCAGTATGATTCCGATGATATTTTTCATCGCTGCCTCCTATCTGTCCGGCTCGTTCTGCTTGGTTAACGAAGGTACTACCTCCCGGTTCACCTCATCCTGGATCGCCTCCAGGGTTTCCTTATCCACATGCTTGGATACGATCTGAATCGTCTTGGTGACTGCTGCGGCAGCATTCTTGCCCGCATTGACAAAGTCATTGCCGGTAAGCACAAAGGTTCCCCCGGTTCCGATGAATATCCCCAAAATCAATCCCACCAGAAATCTCATTTACATTCTCCCCCTTAGTCTGACCATTTGTGATGTTATTATATCGCTTAAATGACCATGCTTGGACGTTTTCCGGTCAAAAAACAATACAGGGCCGACCGACCCTGTATAACCAGTGCATATTCTTATGTCGTATCTTTATCTTTTAGTACAAATCATCGTGTACCTGACCGGTACGGGTAACATCCTGAACGCTGACGAAGCCGCCCGAACGCCCGAATCTTACTGCCTGGATCTCCGCCACCGCCGCCAGGGCTATGTCTGCAGCCAGTTCTCCGCCCAAGTCCAAACCGATGGGCAGATGGATCTTGGCGATATGCTCATCCTCTACCCCCAACTCTTTTAGATTGGCCAGGTATGCGGTAACCTTGCGTTTGTTGCCCATAATTCCTATGTATCGGGCTGGTGATTCGATAACAGCCTGCAAGGCTGGTTCATCGAATTCGTGGTTATGGGTTACTATTACGATGCTGGTAGTGGGGGTGATCTCGCAATCCTTCAGCAGGGCAACGATATCCCCCAGCAACCTTGTGGCCTGCGGGTATCTCTCCTCGGTGAGAGTCTCTGCCCGGTTATCTATTACCGTAATGTCGTAGCCCAGGATGGACGCGAATCGGTAAATATTCCAGGCCACATTACCAGACCCGGCAATGATTATACGGTCTCCTTTAAGGTTAATGTCCAGGATCAACACCTCCTTGATTTCGGTGACTCTCGGGACTAGCCTCACTGCTGTGGTCGAGCGCTAGGTTACCTGCCAATAGAGAAAGGCTATCTTGGCCACGGTCTCATCACGGATAAGGCCGTTGACAGCAACCTTTTTCAGATAGTCAAAAACTGGGCCGGTGTATTTGTCGATGTATTCCTGTTCATCTTTGAGGGGGCCCAGATGCCCGGCGAAATGCTTGGCGGTCTCCTCATCCAAGGGCCACTCGACCAAGGCCTGGGTGTCATAATAAGACAGACTGGGGTAATAACCGGCCCTCAGGAGCTCTTCAACCGACTTGCCTATTGATTTCTTGCCCCATTCGGAATCAAAAGGGTGTCCTAGGATGCTGAGATAAACGTCATTCTTCAGGCTGCTGAAGCGGCGGGCGAAATGGCAGGTAAAACACCAGTCCCGACTGGCCTGGGACATCTTCAGGAGACCACCGTCGCTGCTGATTCCTGGACATAGCGAGGCAAAAACCAGGTCATAGGCCTTTTCCAGACCACTCTTTCTCAGATCGATATCCTGCCAGGGCATGTCTATAAAGTCCACGTTCTGCAAACCGTTCAGCTCCACGCTTTGGCGGGCATATTCCAGCATTTTTCCGGATATGTCCAGACCGGTTACCCGCTTGGCCTTCTGGGCAAAGCGAACCGCGAACATTCCCAGTCCACACCCAATATCCAGGATTTCCGAATTGCCGTCATACAGGTTGTGGCTCCACAAGAAATCATCGGTATACTGGTAGCGGGCCTCGTTCTGCTGCCGGGCAGCCTCGTCTTCCGAGTCCCGGGCAGCCCACTTGACCGAGCGGGCGTCCCACAATTCCTTGGTATGTACCTCTAAATTATCCATGTCCTTTTCCATTTCTATCACCAAGCTCCAACTGTTAGTTATTTTTTCTGATTATCAGCATCTGGGCCGATTTGCCGAAGAAGTGGTAACCTGACCCCGCCTCACTGATGATGTCCAGCAGCTCGTCTGGATCGGTTACCAGTATTCCGCCCAAAGAGGTTACCCCGCGGGCGAAGAAAGCATCCGGCAGCATGCTTATGGTAGGACCGGTCACTACGATTTCCGCCCCTGGCTTGGCCAGAGACAGCAAACCCTGCAAGGTATTATTTATAATCGTGGTGCCGGTGATTACCAGCAGATCCGCGTCCGGGACAAATTCCGGAGCGCGGCTGGCCTCGGCAAAATAGGGCATTTCATTAGGCTTGAGGGTTAATGGATCCAGCTCCAGAATACGAAAATCGGCCTCGGCCGCGATAAGCTTTCTGACCACCGGAACCAAGGCCCCGACTACTACCGCCTTCATGCCGGGGGTGATCTCCAGTTCGTCAAACGAGTCCTTTCCCAATTCAAACCGGTAATCCTTTACCGGCATCAGATCCCAGCAGGCTGCGCTTAAGGCATTCAAGGCGGCTATACCTAACGCTTTTCTCAAAATGTTGTCCTTGAAGATATCATCCAGATAGGTGCTGACCTTCCGCCCCCCCAGTTTGCCCGACAGGGGCATGGCCTTGGCTGAACTGGGGCAGCATACTGCCTCGGGGATCTCCTTTATGGGGGTAAAGCAAAGGCCACCATGACCGTCACTCAATTTTACCCCGGTGAAAAACAGCCCTATCACCGCCCGCTCCACCGTTATCTGGTCCATCTTTTCCCCTAAAATGGCCCGGACATGATCGATGGTTTCGGCCAGCATGGCGTTGGTTGGTGTGTTGTTATCGGGTATGGTGATCTTCATTTCAATCCGTTCCCTTCCAGTTTTTTATTGCAGGGGCGCTGATCCGACCACCCTGCCGCCATCGTTGGCTGCCCTCGAATTAACCACTGGGATGTTCCTTCCGCAGCCGGGACATTCTTGAGCGGGCAAGTTCTGACGGGTGAACCGGGCCCCACAGGCGCTGATACATAAACGTTCTATCAAAACTTCGCCGCAGTCCGGACAAACCGTATCCACCCAGGTCGAACCGATAAAATTGCCGAAGTATATGAAGGGTAGTTTTTTTCTGGTATCCTCCACCAATTGAGCGATTTGGCCCACATCGGGAGGTGTGGCGTTCGTCATCCGATGCTTGGGCAGCAGACGGAACACGTGCCAGGCCATCTCGGGATTGATGGCGGCCAAGAAATCGACTATCCCAGGGATTTCATCTTCATTCTCATCCTGCACTATCGGAGTAGTGACTTCCACATGAGCCCGGGGAGCCAGGTACTCGATATTGCGCATCACCACCGCTGCCGATCGGAGACCGGTGTGTTCCTGGAGAAACCGGTCGGACATGGACTTCAGGCTGATGTTGAACAGGTCCATGGTCTCGGCCATCATGGCGGCGGCTTCCGGGGTAAAGTAACCGTTGGTTGAACACCCCACCAGCAGTCCCCTTTGCCTGGCCTCACGGGCCACCGCCAAGGCGGAAGGCAGATTGACCGTCACCTCATTGATACCGAAATGGATACCGATGCAGCCCAGGTCAAGGGCGCGGTCCACGATTTGAGCCGGCAGCAGCCGGTTGGTAAAGACTTCTTTGGGCCTGATGGCCACATTGGCATTTATGCAGTATGCGCAGCGGGCATTGCAATTGAATCCCCCCAACTGCAAAAACCGGCTGTCGGGATGCACGTGGAAAAAAGGTATCTGTTCCACATCCACGACATCGCAGCGGGTCCATTGGAAGGCGTATTTCTCCACGACCTGGCCGTCTTTTTCTTCATACATTTGACACCGGCAGCTTCCTGTGGAGAGCTCGCAGCGAAATTCGCAATAAGGGCATCTCAAAGTTCATCCACCCCCCTGAGTTAAGTTTCTGGGTACATAGCATTTCTTACTCAGCAATAGGGACGATCATTCATAATCGGCTGGCCTAATTGACCTGCTCATGGGCGACGGTTTTACTAGCCGGAGTACGTTCATCCTGCCCCGGGTCCGTTGATCACCTTGATTCAATCGCGGAGGAATACAGGCCACCCGGGACACTTCCGGCACCGGTATCAGGCACAGCCGGGTATTGTAGATCTCCAGCAGCAGTTCTTCGGTTATTATCTCGCTGCACGGTCCAATCTGCAGACGGCCGTCCCGGCCCAAAATGGCCACCTCTCCACCCAGCAATAGCGCGTGGTCTGGATTGTGAGTAGTCATAACCACTGAATAACCACGTTCGGCCATGTCCCGGATAATGTTCAAAACTCGTATCTGATTACCCGAATCCAGATGAGCGGTTGGCTCATCGAAAAGGATGACTCGGGGTTCCTGCACCATGGCCCGGGCAATAACTGCCTTCTGCATTTCCCCGCCGCTTATTTCTGTATAGGGTTTGTGGGCCAGATGGGTGATTCCCAAGGTCTCCAAGGCATCCCAGGCGGCTTTTTTATCTGCCTCTCCCGGTCGGCCGAACATGGGTATCCGGGGAGCGCGCCCCATGGTCACAAAATGCAGAACTGAATATCCATAAGCGGGGCTATGGATCTGCTGCACATAACCCACTACCTGGGCTATTTCCCGGAACGTCATGGTGCTCAGATCCTTACCGTACAGCTTGATTTCCCCATAGGCAGGTGTCAACAACCCGGCCATACAGTTCAGCAGGGTGCTTTTCCCCGCCCCGTTGGGCCCCAGGATAGATAGTATAGCCCCCTCCGCCAAGGTCAGCGAGACATCGTTAAGGACGCTTCTATTGGCCTGGGGATAGGTAAAGCTCAAATGGTTGATCTCGTATATCAATGTAATTTCATCCTCCGCCTGTACAGCAGCCAAGCGAAAAAGGGAGCACCGATAATCCCAGTCAGAATGCTCAAAGGCATTTCCGAGCTGCCGATCGTCCGTGCAGCCGTATCCACCAGCAACAGGAATATGGCCCCTACCAGGGCAGCCGCGGGTAGCAGCCGGGTGTTTTCCGGGCCCACCAGCATGCGGGCAAAATGGGGGATGACCAGCCCCAGCCAACCGATGGTACCCGCCACGCATACCGCACTGGCCGTCAATAGGGTCGAACACAGGATGGCTATATTACGCGTCCGGCGAACATTAACCCCCAGGGTCTGAGCATCTCTTTCGCCCAAGGAAATGACATCTATCCACCACGACATGCTTAAAATAATTATGGTGCTGACTATGATAGCCGGCATCACACTGCCCAGCGTGGGCAAGTTGACATAGGAAAGACTGCCCATTTGCCAATAAACGATGCTAGCCAGCTGGGTTTCGGGGTCAGCGATGTATTTAAGCAGACCCAATAGGGACCCCATCAACCCCCCGACAATAATCCCGGACAGCACCAGCATAATATTGGAGTCGCTCTTGAGCAAGCGGGGTATGGCCACGGTGATGGTCACCGCCAGCAGCCCCCCGCAAAAAGCGAAGATCTGGATACCGGTCCCCGACAACGACATAAGAATGGCGATAGCAGCACCAATACAGGCTCCCGATGATACCCCCAAGAAATCCGGAGATACCAGGGGATTTTTGAATATCCCCTGGTAGGTAGCACCGGACATGGATAAGGCGGCGCCGATGACTACTGCGGCCAGAATGCGCGGCAAACGCAAACCCATTACCACCTTCTCCGCCATCTGGTCAGTCGGTGCGGCCAAGCCGAAAACATTGGCATAAAGGATCTGCAGGCTTTCCAGCGGCGTGATGGGGTATTTGCCCACACACATGCTCCAAACCACACAGACTGCCAGGGCGGCCAGCAAGAATAGATTTATCGACAATACGAGCCATTTACTGTGCATCTAATAACTCAAACCGGATCAGACATGGATTTTAATAACCCAGCCATTCCCGGTCAAAGGTGGTCCCATAGGCCAGGGTATAGAATGCATTTACGTCTTTGATGAAGTCGGCTTCGCTATATTTTTCCGGATACATCTGGTTCAGCATCCACAGGGTACCCAGTGATGACTGTACCCCGGGGAAATCCCACAGATCCTGGTGGGCCGGGATGTAAGCTATTTTGTTGTTTTTGATGGCTTTCAGGTTGGCAAAGCTGGAGTCTTTCTTCAGCTCATCGATTGTATAGGCGGCCCCAGTATAATCCTCACAGAAGATGAAGTCAGGGTCCCAGGCGAAGATCTGCTCAGTTCCCACGGTAGGCCAGATTTCTTTGGATTGAATGTCTTTGGCCATATTGATTCCGCCGGCAGTCTCCACTAGGAATGACTGGAGCATTTCGCCATGGGCTACCTTCCCTAATTCGCTGCCCATCACTATGACGGTCTTGCGTTGATCAGCCGGGATATCCTTGGTCAGATTCTTGGCAAAATCATTCTTCTCATTATAGAAAGCTATCAACTCTGTGGCTTTTTGTTCCGCGCCCAGTACCTTGCCCAACAATTCAGTGGCCTTCACCAAATCTTCCGGGGTTTCGGCCACGATCCCTATCGCCGGAATACCTAATGCCTGCACAGCATCCAGGCTTTTGGTGTCAGTGGCTTTATGAATGAAGACATCTGGTTTAACCTTCGCCAATGCTTCCAAGTCTGCCTGGCCTTTGCCCACGGAGCCTACATTGGCCAGATTGGGAGCAACTTTCACGGCAAAATCCGATTTGTAGTTGATTCCGGTAATGATATCGCCTTTACCCAGAGCCAGCACGAAACTGGTGGACGGGCCCCAAACCAAGGCTACGCTTTTGACTTCCGCCGGGACCACTACGTCTCTTCCGGCCATGTCGGTTACGGTGACGGTTGTAGGCTTGGGCGCTGTCTGACTGGCTTGTTCAGCCTTATTGGATGAACACCCGGTGAAAAGGGTTGCCATCAATAGGATGATCAACAGAACTGAAATTTTGTGCATACCTTTGAACTTCATGCTTTCTCCTCCTAAATTTTGTTAACGTTTGGTCAGGCTGCCAACCTGATCATTCTCCCGAACGAATCGCTGCTTTCATCACCCCATATCTATTGAGATCGGATTACTTCCTAATGCATGCTTTTTCCAATGTCTTGGCGCCTAATAGGGTCGGATCGCTAACCGATCGGATGCCTATAAAACTAAAAAAGACGGTGTGCCAAAGCAGACCGTCATGCGAACCATTCGTATGCCTGATCTTCTTTCCACATTGGGAGGCCCAGGAGTTTCCCCCTGAACCCATTGGTTTGATTGCCATGGTTGTCGCCGTAGGCTGTCAAACTCGAAGACAGTTATTGATTTATTCTTATTATTCGTCAATTGTATACAAGATTCCTGCTAATCTGTCAGTATTTATCCTGGCTTGGGTTGTTCTGGACAATATAATCTTATTCAATTGCATTTAGCCAAGTGCCAAGATTTTCTTGTATAATCCAGATAGCCCCGGCCTTTAATCCAGTGGGATAAGGTCTGTAGGGCGGAGAAATGGTCAAGTGTTGAGGAGGAATACTGTTTATGTTGGGAATAATGGATGCTGGCAATTGGCAGTCGCTGATCGATATGAAAACCGGTCGGCAGGTAGAGAGTTCGGGGAATGATTTTGCCGAGATCAGAGCCCTGGCTCGTAACTGGCCCTATCCGGGAGACCTCAGTGACGAGAGCATAGGCTGGGTGACCGGCGCTGCCCAGGCGATAGTTGATATGCATCGCCCGGATTGGATGTTTCTGTCCTATGTACAGCCTTATTTCATAGAATTGTTCTCCCCCGAGGATAAGGTCCTGAGCCAGCAGAGGCAGGCGCGCATTCTCGACGATATAAGATCGTTCGCCGACCGCAATGGGTTTGAGCCCTTGATTGTGGTCACTTCGGAATACGTTCCTCTAAAAGGCTTCATCACCCAACCCGAGACCAAAGGGGTTCTGGAATCCTGGCCCTGGGGATTTGCCATGGCCGGAATCTCCGGAGCAGCGGCCGAAGATGAAGAAATCCTGAATTCCCACCCGCTGATTCAACATGTCATACCCAAATCCAGGGTCCTGGCATCCTACCCCGACCTTCGACCCAATTTCAAAGATTATTTCCCTGATTACGTGGTAACTGCTCAGGAAGGATACGTCTTCCGGGGATTAAACTATCATCATGGTCAATTGCACATGGCTGACACCTACGCCCCCACCCTGCCAGTCTTTTCCGCTATCGGACGACCCCAGCATGTCCGGGACATACGGGGTCTGATGGCTCGGGCGCTGGACGCCGGGAAAAAGGTACTGCTGGTGGTGATCGAAGGCTGCCGCAAAGGGAGCCTGCCGGCAGAGTTCGAGGAATGCGGCAATATGGATGATTGGTATTCGTACCGGGGTATGCAGCTATATCACATCCTGCACACCGGCATGCCGTTTTATCAGACGGATAATCCGCCGGTTTTCAACCGATCCTGGAAGCCGCGCAACACCGAGTATCCGCTTTCGGGGTTTACCAATGCCCACCGGGAGGCTTCCATCGGCGCCCGACCGGGAATTCGTACGGCAGCGGTGAGCAGCCGGGGTATAGTGGCCCAAACCGTGACCAACGCTGATCTGATGTTTGAGAGTTACTGCCGTGACCTGGCCAATATGGGCGTCCTGGCTGCCTTTAAGCCGGATAAGCTCTAAACCGATCAAAGGGACGCTCCGATCAGGGGGACGGTTTGAGGCCACTGATAACGTCCATTTTGCCGATATTCAGTATGCATAAATATATTGGCTCCCACGCTATCGCTTAACGTCCGCCAACATATTATGCATACCCTAGAGCAATTCTTTACATTTTCAGTGGTCTCGGACGGGTTTATAGACTCATGATATCTTCGACCAGCGTTTTTACGGCATCCTCCTGGGTAGCCCAGCTGGTGCAGAATCGTACCGCCGTATGCTCGTCGTCGATTCTGGCCCAGGTAGAGAAGGAGTATTTGGCGGACAACTTCTCCAAGGCTGACCGGGGGAGAATCGGGAATTGCTGATTGGTGGGGGAATCGTACAGGAAATTGAAGCCTTTCCGGGTAAAAGCATCTCGAATCAGCATGGCTAATCTTATCGCATGCTCTCCCATCTCGAAATATAAACCATCCTTAAAAAGGGTTTCGAACTGCAGGCCCAGCAATCTCCCTTTGGCCAGCATGCCCCCGTGCTGCTTGATATGGTAGCGGAAGTCCTTTTTCAGGTTGTCATTGCATATAACCACTGCCTCGCCAAACAGAGCACCCACTTTAGTGCCGCCAATATAGAAGACGTCGCATAAACGGGCCAGATCCGGCAGGCCCAGATCATTGCCTGGCGCCGCCAAACCATATCCCAACCGGGCTCCATCCAGGAATAGAGGCAATCCGCAATCCTGGCACACCGCGCTGATTTCTTGCAGTTCCTTTTTACTGTAGATGGTGCCATTTTCGGTAGGATGAGATATGTAAACCATGCCTGGCTGGACCATGTGTTCATGGTCAGGGTCCGCCCAATGGGCATCGTAAACGTTCTTCACCTGACTGGCGGTGATCTTTCCATCCTCACTGGCGACGGCTATGACCTTGTGCCCGGTGGCCTCGATGGCACCCGTCTCGTGGACATTGATATGCCCGGTGGATGCCGAAATGACCCCCTGATGGGGACGCAATACAGACGCGATAACGGTGGTGTTGGCCTGGGTCCCTCCGACCAGGAAATGGACCGCCAGATTGTCGTTGGCGCAGGCCTTTTTTATATACTGGCGGGCTTGTTCGCAGTGTACGTCCTGACCATATCCAGGCGTCTGCTCATAATTGGTCTTCACCAACTGTTCCAGGATCTTTTCATGAGCCCCTTCGGTATAATCGCTTTCAAACCGAATCATTCGAATACTTCCCTTCTTTGCATGTGAATAAAACACCCTATTTATATTACCGCAAAAGCTCCCTCCAAAACAGGAGGGAGCTTGTACGGAAAAAAGATGTTAGGGGATAAGGCCGGGGCATGGGGAAGGGTTTTTTGCCTCGCGAGGAAAAAAACCCTTCCCCATGCCCCGCTTACGTGCATTAGGGGATCTTTATGCCGTCCCATATCGGCAGCGCGGCGAAAATGATCATCATCCGCAAGGAGTATCCTCCCACCAGGACCGCCGCATCGGTGATTATGGTCAGGTATGAATGCTTAGGCGGTTCTTCCTCGGTCATGGCCATTTCACCCGCGGCCAGGGTCATGTTTTCGGTCCGGTTGGCAGTCCGTAAACGCAGGGCATAGACTGCCAGGGGGAACAACAGCCCCACCCCAATGAATATGCCCCAGAAGACGATAGCATACTTGCCGGAGATCAACAGGGCAGCTGATTTCTGCGCTACCACGCCGTTGGCTCCGGAAACCATCAGCCCCATGAAAACGGCAACTGCGGCCAACTCGGCAAGGATAAGACCCAAGTGGACGGCATCCTCCCGGCTGTTTTCGGATTCGGTCTTCTCGATGATGTGTGACAACAACACGGTGATCGATAGACCGGTCGATAATGCCGATACGAAGAAAATCACCGGGATAATGTTCGAACTCCAGAAGGGAATTGCATCGATAACCGAAACCAAGAAGCCCGTGTAGGCCCCGGTGGCTGTCGCCAGCAACGCCCCAAACCAAGTGACGGCGCGGGGAGCCGGTTTGTTTATGAATGCCAGGTACCCTTTCAGGACCCCCACCATAATAAATACCGCCAGGACAATCGTGCCCCAGGTCATGACTGAGCTCATATTGGTTATCAATCTCCACAGCAGCCATGGCTTGTGGAAGCCCTGTCCCAAATCGAATACCAACAGGGCGGTGCCGAGGCCTACTATCGGACCTCCAATGAAGTAGCCCATCTTTTTAAGGCCTGATTTTTGCCCCAGCCAACCCATTTCAGCGGCGAAGGAAGTCAAATAGGCGCCAGCCCCCAATCCGCCCAGGAATAGATAGGTCACAACCAGCCAATTCCAGTACATTTCCATGTTTCTTTACCTCCTAACCGTTACTTGGGGATGACAACCAGCGACGGTTTTGTAATCTCCGGTGCTGGCAGCCATTGCGCCTGAGCCAGGGCTCCCTCGGTCTTTTGCAGATCTGCCAGTCGGCCAAAAGTCAAGGCTCCGGTAGGACAAACCTCCACGCAGGCCGGCAAGAGACCTTTATCCTGGCGCTCGTAACAGAAATGACATTTGCTGATCCGGCCGGTGTCCTCGCTGTACTGCGGTGCATGATAAGGGCATGCATACAGGCAGTATTTGCACCCTACACAGATATCTTTATCGTGAATAACTATCCCGTCCTTGTCCCGCTTCTTATAGGCCTTGACCGGGCATACCGACGCGCAGACCGGCTTCTCGCAGTGATTGCAGCTTATGGACAGGAAAACCTCCGGCCGGCCGCTGGCGATAACCCGGCGCCATTTAGCGCCTTCCTCCCACTTATTGGTGGCCTTGCAGGCAGTAGAGCATTTGCGGCAGCCTATGCATTTTTGCTGATCATGCAGAAAACCCAGTTGGTTTGGATTCTTGGGTGTATTTGAATCCGCTTCCGCTAACTGACCCGGCGCAACACCGACGGCCAGTGCACCTGCGAACACTGCTCCCATTTGCAGGACGCGGCGGCGGCTGATGGACAACTTTTCTGATTTACTCATTTTTGTCTCCTTCCTCAGGACATCTGGTCTGCCCAACTACGGTTGGCAGCGTTTTTCCTGTATTCTTTACCATGCGGCCGAGGTCTGGTTGGTATCTACCTGGGCTCTGGATCCCGGCATTCCTGTCAGAATTCCCTTGGCGCTTAACTCTTCTACCGCCATTTCTCCAATTTTTCCGGTGATATAACCGGTTATCAGCGCGGATACAGCCAGGATGGGGAGATAATAAAATACTATGAACTGACCCAGCAGCAACGAGGCTACGAAAATCTGGGTGGTATTATGAATAAGTGCGCCCACGATACTGATCGCTTTGAAGCTGAAATAACGCGAGAGCCTCCTGTAAATCAAGACCATGATCAAAGCACTCAAAATGCCCCCGCTCATACTGAAGGCCAGCGTCATCACGCCTCTGGTCAACAGCGCCACCACAAAACAGCGGATGGCGACTACGGATATGACATCTGTTACCGGCAGATAAACCAGGGCTATAAGGGTTATGATATTGGCCAGGCCCAGCTTTACCCCCGGAACCGGAATCGGCACCGGGATCAGGAATTCCAGCAGCGATATCAATATGGCATTGGTTACTAGGATAGTGAGAACTGCATATCTTCTGTTTTTGCTCATCCTGGATCTGCTCCTCAATCGGCCAGCCTGGAACTGGTCTGGTAAAAACGAGGGTATCCCAGTCTGCAAATCGTTTATCATGTGGGAATACCCTCTTTAAAATCAGTTGTATTTACAGCTGTGCTCCAGTTGGTGTTTGTTTAGATATCGAATTTCACTTCCTGGCGGTTTTCATAGGCTTTCTTCAGGGCGCCGATGAAATCGCCGTGGGCGTCCTTAAGACTGATGCTGGCACCTGAGGTTACGTCGGCCAGAGCCTGCTTCTCGGCATCGCTTAGCTGGCTGTATTTGGCCTGCTCACCTGGGTCAGTAGATTCTGCTTTCAGCGGACGACCGTTTTTGTCGGATGTGTTGCGGGCAAACCACTGCTCAACCTCAGCTACGGTCTTGCCTTTGAAGAACTCCTCATAAGCGGCATACTGTTCCGATACGTTCATTCCATAAGCTTCGTCACCGCGTTCCAGCTTGGTCTGCCATGCTGCCACTTCCTTGCCGGCTGTCTCGTCGGTGCTGCCCGGCGCGGTCAAGTAACCGGCTTGTCCAGGCCAACCTGAGAATACCGGTGCACCTTCGTGTTCAGCGTCATTGGGCGAAAGCACTTCCAAAGCATCAAAGCGTACACTCAGAATCTTGCCATCTTCATCAAAGGTGGCGTCGGCCGTAGCGGTAGAAATCGAGTAAATCTGTCCGCCGTTGGCATCTTTACCAGGGCCTACCCGGAATACAGAGGTCTGGCCTGATCCGTTGTAAATGGTTACTTCTTTCGGCAGCAGCGTGAATCCGGCGACCGCGAGGATCGCTGCTACGGCTACGACTACGGTAAGCACTTTGGACTTGGACATTAGAAATCCTCCCTCACGTATTATGATTATTTCCATACTCCATTCTACGCTCTGGGAGGATATTTAAAATTCTGATTTTTGTCCCGTTGGTAGGGACATTTGTCCCTAAACGAGGCTTTTGGTCCTGATCCAGAAACTGGCCGCTTCGGTCCGGTTGGTCACATTTAGTTTCTTGAAGATGGTGCTGATATAATTACGAACAGTTTTTTCCGATATATCCAATACCTCGGCAATCTCAATATTGGATTTGCCCAGGCTTAATATCTCCAGAATCTCTTTTTCCCGCGCGCTCAGACTAGGTTCTTCGGAGGGACCTTTTGATTCGGGGTGGCTGATGTTGTTGAAAACGCCCTCGGTAACCGATGTATCCAGGACATTGGCGCCTTCATGGACCTTGATGACGCTATCTATCAATTCCTGGCTCTTGATATTTTTCAACAGGTATCCATCGGCACCGGCTCGGATCGATTCCAATACCAAATGGTCTTTCGCAAACGCGGTCAGAATGATGATTTTGATTTTAGGGAACCGCCGCTTGATGGCCAAACATCCATTTACGCCATCCCCATCCGGCAATCGGAAATCCAGCAGTACTACATCCGGGCAAGCTCCTGGAATGGCATCGAGGGCTTCCTGGAGGCTCCTGGCTTCACCACAAACCTCAATACGTTCATCCAATCCCATGATCAGCCTCAGTCCATCCCTGACGATATCGTGATCATCGACAATAAATACTCTAACCATGACGATATCTCCTAACAAGGTATCTTGACTTCAACCCGGGTTCCCTTAATAAGCTTCTCAATATGGAGGAGTCCGTTGACCCGGCGGGTTCTTTCCTGCATGGAGCGGATGCCAAAATGGCCCTCCAGGGGTATATCGTGCTGTGAAAATCCCCTGCCGTTGTCCCGGATAGTAACATAGATGTTGTCATGCCTTCCTTCGAGCAGGATTTCTGCATGATCGGCCTGCGAGTGTTTGGTGACGTTGGTAACGGCTTCCTGTACGATATAATAGATTTGGGCAGCCTTTTCCGGCGATATATTGTCGACCAAATAGGGGGAAATCCTATACTCCAGCTTTATCTTTATACCCTGACTGCCGTTGTATTTTTGCACCAGCCGTTCCAGCTTGTCTTTTAAACTGTCCAATTGGATTTCATCCCATGCATTTGACGTTATGCAATCCCTGATCTTGTCTATACTGGCGCTTAAATTGCCTTTGACCTCATCCAATATATCGCGTCCGGCAGCGCTCCCCTGACCGGTGGACAGATATTCGAGTTTTAGACCCATGGCATACAAATCCTGGATAATGCCGTCATGTATTTCGAGGCCCATCTTTCTTCTCTCTTCGGCGGCAATCCTGCTCTGCTCCAGCTGCTGCATTCTTGCTTCCTGCTCCCAGCTGAAGGTATCCATGACCTTGATCAGCAAATAGTTGATAGCAAAGCCAGCCACGGCTTTAAACGACAGGGTCATAAGGCTGAAGTAGGCCGGGAATATCTCGTTATGAATGATATTGGCCGGAAAATAGGCTGCCTTGGCCACCAGCAGCCCTTCGATCAGGCCATAGACGATAAGAATCAGGGCCAGGTTCCGGTACCGGTGCGATATCTCCACCGATTTGGTGATCTTAATCAAGCGGGCATTGAAGTACAGGGCTGCTGCCGCGGTCATACAACTCGGCAAAGCCAGCAGGTAACGGATGACAATGGTGTTGAACATTTTGTTGGTCAAGTGGTATTCGACCCCCTGGCTCCATATCAGCAGGAAGAAACCCGATAGATATGCCAGAAAAGCGGCCATCGGAATCCAGGTCAGAACGCTTTTGTACTTGTCCCGCACCGGCAGGAGGTCCAGCCCAAAATGCAAGAGAAAGACAAACGACAAGGCTTTAAGAATCATATTGGTGTAATGCACCTCGATGACCAGATAGGGATGGCACAACTCGAGTTTCTGTATCATGGTTATCCACTCGGTCATACCGTGGATGATCGCAAAAAAGCCCAAATACTTTAGAGATTTGATTAAATTGATATTCATCAACCGGGAATCCTTTTGCATCACCGCGAAGATCCCCATGGTGATCATGGAAAATCCATAGATCAGGTATAATAGAAATTCGAGGATGCTCATATGACCCACCCATTCCCTTTCTCCACCATATAAATCATCAGCAGCAACAGCGAGAGGCTCGAGGCTGCCATGCCCTCCCGCAAGGTCATGCGGAAGCGGTAGTACAATAGTTCCTCGGCCTTGGTCTGGGCGATGTGATCTTCCACTTCGTCAAGCTTTTGGAACGAATCCACCAACACCGCCACGATGATCTGCGACAATCCCTTGATTTTGGACCTTAGCCGGCTGGCCTTGCCACCTACCAGGTTGCGGGCATTTCCCAGAAAACTCGTCCTGGTTTCTTCTCCCTTACCCTTGAGTTCCATCACTATGCAGCCCACGACTTTCAGGTAGTCCTGCACCGGCAATTTGATCAGCTTCAAGGGGAAAAGAAGCCGGTCCAACAATCCCAGGATGGTCTCTATGGGAGTGGTATGGAAATACAGGATGCTGGCATACCAAATTATGAACAGCCTGAACAGACGCAGCAGCATCTCCTGATATCCCTGTTGCCAAACAAAGGCCGCGCTGCCGGTCAGATAATATAGCCCGGCGTTCATCAGTATCCCAAAAAGGTATGGGATCAGGACGATAATTGCATAGGAGGCCGCGCTTAATAACAGGGTGCGGACGCGAATGCCGGAAGCCAGTGTAACCGCCAGCAGATAAGCCAGGAATATTCCATAACTGACCTCCTTTTCGAAATAGAAAGGCAGCGTGGCTATAATCAGCACCAGGACGAATTTGATCAACCCGTCCAGGTCAGCAAATATTCTGTAGTCTGTGGTCCTATCCATTAGAGTTCACCTCAGGTCATGATCAATTTATTCGTCTAAAATCCTGACAATTGTCTTACTGGGCATGCAGATCGCCTGTTGACCGGGTTCGGTCAAGGTACCGGTTTTGATACAGATTTTATCCGGGCAATCGGCCTCCTGAAATCTGATCGAACCATTTTCGGCCACGATTTTAACGTGGATACCGTCATCAAGGGTAAAATAACGGGGCTCTTCGATCTCATTCAGGTCCAACTCGGCTACCTTATTGCCATCCCGTGTTATGACCGCTATGCGCTGGTCGCTTTCCCGGCCCTGGGCGGGTCCATTGTTCAGGTAGACTCCGATCATGGCGACTACCGCTAGGAGACCGATAGCCAACAAGAACAGGTCACCTTTTTTAGTGTCCTTAATGTTTTTCATATCCAAATCCTCCGTTCTCAGCAATTCTAGGGCTGATACACGTATCCATTGCCGGCACCCAGGAATTCGAAATTTGCCTTAAGCCCATCGGTAACATAGACTTTTTTGTCGGTGGTCACGAATATCGCCTCCACCCCTCCATACTGGCGGAGCAGTTCCCGGCCTTTGTCCAGGCCCAGGATGTAGACAGCGGTATCCAAGGCGTCCGCATCCAGCGAGGAATCGGTAACCAGCGTAACACTCATGAGATCGGAGCGGGCCGGATATCCAGTGGCAGGGTCCAGAATATGGTGATAGCGCTGCCCCCCAGCCACGAAATAACGTTGATCGTCACCGGCTGTTACCACCGCTTTATCGACGACCGTAACTATCCCCAGATCCTTCGCCAGGCCGTCGATGGACGGGCGAGGATCTCGGATGCCTACCCTCCAGGGGCTGCCATCCGGCTTGCTGCCCAGGGTCACCACATTTCCTCCCAAATTGACGTAAGCGGATGCAATGCCATGTCGCTCATAAACCTCGATAACGGCGTCCCCGGCATATCCCTTGCCGATACCGCCCAGATCGACCATCTGCCCCCGCTTGATACTGACACTGTTATCGTCGATGGTGACCTTTTGATAATCAATCAGGGGCAGCAAAGCATGCAGTTCTTGGGAGGACGGAATTCGTTCACCGTCGGTTCCGATCCCCCAAGCCTTTACCAGTGGACCTACAGTGATATCGAAGGTTCCACCGCTTAGTGCCGCCACCTGCTGGGCCTTTTCGATGATCGTGATCGTTTCGGGATCCAATTTTACCAACCCGTTGCCGGCGTTTTTATTCAGCCGATAAATATCACCCTGGCTATCATTAAAGGTTAACAGTCCATCCAAGTAAGAGATCTTGGCGATCGCCTCATCAACGGCCGCTTGTCCATCCTCCCCATAGACCTTTTGCGAGATAACGGTGCCCATGGCAAACGAGTCTGCCGTGAAGACCTTGCTATCCGCTTCTATATTGGCATTGGTGCCAGAGCTGGCCAGCAACCAGGATGCTATTACCAGGATCATCGCCAACGCAATCAGTCTCTTTTGATTTTCAGGCTGCACAAGCATCATCTCCTGCTCCAGAGAGCATAAATGCCTGCATTTTAGGCGCAGGCAGCTAATACTCCCGATGTTTTTAAACCTGACCAAAATAGTAATGATTCCAGCCTCCATTGTAAAACCGTAAATGCCCCAATACAACTGGAACATTGTGGGTGTACTCGCGATTCGCGACAGCGACATAAGCGACATATATGAGGGCAAGCGCGAGGCATGGGGATGGTTCTTTTGCCTCGGGGCATGGGGGCATTTTGCAGTGAACCCTAAAAAGTAGACAGGATTAAATGGGGACGGTTAGCGATTTGAAGAGAAATGTTGCCGGTAAGCCACCGGGGGCATGGGCCTTATTTGCGGTGTTGGCGGCAGGCCTTCAGGAAATTGACCGCCGCGGTTTTATTGGAGCGCAGGTGCAGATGCACATAAGATGCTAGTACATTGTCCTTATTGTAACCGTCATAGCCGGGAGCCGAACGTATGCCTCCTTCAATAGAGAAGGCATAATTGGCGGGATCGAGGTTTTCCTCAATAGAATAATGGAATTCGTGGCCCCGCAGCACATCCCCCTGCCGGGCAATGATGGAATCACCTATGGCGGTTGCTTCTATATAACCCAAGGCTTGGAGTCTCCGGGTCATCTTGACTCGAGCCGGTATGATGCCGGCCGCCTGCCAGCTCTGGCCTTCCCAGTCTAAGATTTCCCGGCACAAGTACATGAAACCGCCGCACTCTGCCCATATCGGTATTCCGGCATTAAAAGCCGCCCGGATATGATCAGTCATGCCCCGATTGGCGGACAATTCATCCAGAAACATCTCAGGGAATCCGCCCCCGATATAGAGGCCATCCACCGGTGGGATAGACTGGTCGTCAAGGGGGCTGAAGAATGCCAGCTCAGCTCCTAATTCCTCCAGGAAATCCAAGCTGTCCTGGTAATAAAAACTGAAGGCGCGGTCCCGGGCTACCCCGATGGTCACCGGGGGTCCGGCTTCTTCAGGTTGGTATTGCCAATCCAGCTCGGGGGCGTTGGCAGCGATTTGGCGGATCGCATCCAAATCCAGGTATTGAGCGATATGGTCGGCCATGGCGCCGATGCGCTCCCTCAATTCCTGGTTTTCATCAGCGGGGAGAAGCCCCAGGTGTCTTTCCGGCATGCTGATCCGGTCATTACGGGGCAGACAGCCGATCACCTTGACCCCCAACTCCTCTTCCAGGACAGGGCTTATCCAGGTCTTGTGATACTCTGTGGCCTGGTTGAGGATAACCCCTCGGATCTGGGCTTCCGGGCAGTAGTCGATGAATCCCTTGGCCACTGCAATGCAGCTCTGGGCAGCACCACTGGCATCCACAATCAAAATGACCGGCGCCTGTAAAAGTATCGACATCTCGGCGCTGCTGCCTTTGATACCTCTTTCCCGGCCTCCGTCGTAAAATCCCATAACTCCTTCAATCACCGACAGATCAGCCCCGGCGGCGTTCCGGGCAAATATAGTCTCGATCACCTGCCGGCTGCTCATCCAGCCGTCGAGATTGTGGGACCGGTTGCCGGCAGCATGATAATGAAGGCCCGGATCGATGTAGTCCGGCCCCACCTTGAAGGGCTGGACATTTATCCCCTGGCGGCTTAAAGCCTGCATTATACCCAATGAAATGGTAGTCTTGCCCACACTGCTGTGCACGCCCGCAATCATGACCCTTGGGAACTTCACTTACATCACCCGCCTATTGGATTTTTTGCTTATACCAATACGGTTCGACTACCCGTTAAGGTAACAATATCGAAAAAAACGGAGGGCGTAAAACCCCTCCGTATGATGCTCGTATTTATTCCATAGCCCTCTTCGCTGATATCAGCCAGGGAGATGGAAACGGTTCCATCATTTTTTTGCTGTTGACCCGGATTACCTCGACTCGAATGAGATCGGTTCGCTCCAGGTCGTTATCCCGCAGTATCCCCGGCAGGGAGGTCAAAACATCAAAGTCCAGGGTATAGATGACAAAACGGACGGCCGGATTGACTTGGAGCAATTTTTTTATCTCGCTGCCGACGCGCGGGGAACCGACGATGAAGGCGATATCCGGGACCGGCAGCCCATGCAGGATACCGTTGTCCAGGGAATCCACAATTACCACATTGTTCAAGCCGAATTTATCGATATTGCATTGCATGGTGGTCCGATCCTTGCGATCATATTCCACCGCTACCACACAACCCTCGGGAGCGGCAATGGCGGCTTCCACTGCAATGCTTTCCCCGGAGATGATGCAGATGTTGTCCCGGTCCCCCAGGTTGAGTTTGTTCATAATAATGGCCCGTACCTCCCGGCACACGTACTGGACTGAACCTGGGGAGAAACGACTGTTCTCAATGCCAATCTGATAATTGGTGGCTGCGTTGGGATTGAGGACCAACATGGCCGCGGAGGCGTTGATGCCCCGGTTGATCATTTCCGCGACCCTATCATGCTTCATCTCGCCCTTCGGATCCGAGCCCTCGTTATACCAGATGACACAGTCGCCCAGCTCCGCATTCCACATGTCGTAAAAGATGTCCGGGTGCCCGGCGTCGGTAAATACCAACACCGCCCGGTGGGTCATGATGGTGGGGATCAGATTCTTGTTTCTGCCGGTGATGTCCAGCATCTTCAGTTCGGCTAGGTTTATATCCATGTTTTCCGAAAAATAATGCAGCCAGGCTAAAATAACTTCGTTGGTGAATAAGGTTTGTTCCATAAGCGCCCACCCCCTTATTAACGGTATGATACCATATTTGCAGCAGTCATAAACTATCTGCGGCCTCTTAAGCGCCACAGCGCTCCAGCAAACGGTCCCACTTCTGATCCACGTACTGCTGGGCCTCTTCGATCATCCATTCGTTGCCCGGCTGGAACATATGCCGGAATCTGCCCTGGGGGCGCAGAAATGCTTCCACCGGCAGTTTCTTTCGCGGTGTGTAGGTGAGGCGCCATACCCCCTCCTCTACTTCAAACAGCGGCCATACGCAGGTGTCCACCGCCAGCTTGGTGATCTCCGCCAGCTTGGCCATGGGGTAGTCCCAGCCGCGCGGGCAGGGAGACAATATATTCAAAAAGCACGGACCCTCGGTATAGATAGCATTGTAAGACTTGGTGTGCAGGTCCTTGAAGTTCCCCAGCGGCGCAGTCTGGGCCACATAGGGGATGCCATGGGCCACCATAATCTCGGTCAGGTCCTTTTTATTCTGTTTTTTGCCCTGCTGCACCGACCCGACCGGAGTGGTGCTAGTGCGGGCGAAACTGGGCGTCGAAGAGGAACGCTGGATGCCGGTATTCATGTAGGCCTCATTGTCATAGCAGACATAGACCATGTCGTGACCGCGCTCCATGGCTCCGGAAAGGGATTGGAAACCGATATCGTAGGTACCGCCGTCACCGGCAAAGGTAATGAACTTGACCGTTCCGTCCACTTTGCCGCGCCGCTTGAGGGCCTTGTAGGCCGCTTCCACTCCGGAACAGGTAGCCGCTGAGTTTTCGAAGGCGGAGTGGATGTAGCTATCGGTATAGGCAGTATAGGGATACATGAAAGTGGATACTTCCAGACAGCTGGTGGCGTTGACCACTACCGCCTGGTCCTCGGCATTTAAGGCGCGCAGCACGCCCGACACCACCACCCCGGCCCCACAGCCGGCGCAGAGACGGTGTCCGCCGGTGAGACGGACCGGCTTCTCCACTTGTCGCTTCAGATTATATACGGTGCTCATGCGTTATCCTCCTTCGACCTCTGGCCCATATGGGTATATACCGGACCGGTCTCGCCGCTGGCCGCGATGTGGGCCAGGCGGGCAAATACTTTCTCTATGTCTTCGGTCTTGACATCACGGCCTCCCAGACCGTAGACGATGTTGATGAGATAAGGACGTGCCCGCAGATCATATAAGGCGCTGCGGGTCTCGGCAAACAGGGGCCCGCCGTTGGCAGAAAAGCCTTCCGACTTATCCATGACCGCTGCCGCCTTGGTTTTGGCCAGAGCCCGGGCCACTTCCTCGCCGGGGAAAGGCCGGAAGACCCTTATCTTGACCAGCCCTACCTTGGCCCCTTTTTCCCGCAGTTCGTCGATGGCTGCTTTGGCAGTCCCGGCCGTGGAACCGATCAGCACCAGAGCCAGTTCGGCATCCTCCATCATATACTCCTCGATAAGGCCGTAACGGCGTCCGGAAATCTTTTCGAATTCGGCCGCTACCTCCAGAATGCGGGCCTTGGCTGCCTTCATGGCCTCGGCCTCCATGACCTTGTGCTCCATATAGTAGGAACTTATATCATAAGGACCTACTGCCAGAGGGTTCTCCTTCTTGAGCAGGTAGTGCTCCGGCTGATATTCTCCCACGAATTTTCGCACTACATCTGTGTCCAGGAGTTCGATGTTTTCCACCGCATGGCTGGTGATGAAACCATCCATGCAGGTCATCACCGGCAAGCGCACGTTAGGGGCTTCGCCGATGGGCATGGCCATCAGGAAATTATCGTAGGCCTCCTGGTTGTTTTCGGCATAAATCTGAATCCAGCCGGAATCACGGGCCCCCATGGAATCGGAGTGGTCGTTGTTTATATTGATCGGTCCCGACAATGCCCGGTTGACGCAGGCCAAGGTGACCGGCAGACGGCTGGAAGCTGCTACATATAACATCTCGTACATGAGAGCCAGGCCGCAGGATGAAGTGGCACAGACCGACCGCGCTCCAGCCGCCTGGGCCGCAATGCATACTGACATGGAACTGTGCTCCGACTCCACCGTTACGTATTCGGTATCCACCTCGCCGTTGGCCACGTAATTGGCGAAATACTCGGGAATCTCGGTAGAGGGAGTGATCGGAAACGCTCCCATCACATCGGGATTTATCTGCCTCATGGCATAAGCCACGGCCTCGTTGCCGGAAAGACGGTTGCTCATCGGGGTTCACCTCCCGGTACCATCGTTATTGCCGGGAAGGGACACACTTCCATGCAAATACCGCACCCCTTGCAGTGCATGTAATCGAAGTCCAAGCGCCGGCCGTCCTTGACCGGGATGGCGCTGTCAGGGCAGAATGGGATGCAGAGCATGCAGTGCTTGCAGGCCTCTTGATGAAAAACCGGGGTGTCAGTGCGCCAGGTACCGGTATTGAAGGCCCGGGCGGTACCCGGTTCGTAGATCTCCCCACCAGGAGTGAGGTCCTGCCAGGGGGTATGTTCATTTATATCCTTGGCACGTATCATCCTACCTGCACCTCCTCCAATGACTTTTTCAGCGTCGCCATATTCCCTTCAATAACCTGGGGTTTGTTGGCGAATTGATGTCTAAAGGATTCGCCGATATGGCCTAGAAAACGGTCGGTTTCCAGTACTCCGCTTACCTTGACTGCAGCTGCCAGCATGGGGGTATTGGGGAAGTTGGCCCCCAGTATCTCTTCGGAGATGCGGCGGGCATCAATGGTGCACACCTTGCCGCTCCATCCCCGCAGCCGGGGCCGGATCTCACCGGGAGACTCGGGGGTGTTGATGATTATGGCGCCGCCTTCTTTGAGACCCCCGGTAACATCCACGCTGTCCAAAAGGGTTTCGTCGACCACTATCACGTAGTCCGGATAATATATGTTGGAATGAACATTGCACCGTTTCTCACTGATCCGGTTGTAGGCGGTAATCGGGGCTCCCATTCGCTCCGGACCATACTCTGGGAATCCTTGTACGAATTTCCCCTCCAAGGCCGCCACATCAGCCAGCAGCATACAGGCTTTTTTTGCCCCCTGACCGCCCCGGCCATGCCAGCGGATCTCCACCATACCATTGCTTGCCATTGTATCTACCTCCAGTCCTTCGGATACCTGATTTCATTTGCGGCGACGCTGGGATCGTCCCTGTTCACCCGCCCCAACTATAGTGGTCCGTGGCGCTTACACAAATACGGCCAGGTCCCTCTAAACTAAAAAAGCTTTCGTCCCGTAAAGGGACGAAAGCCAAAAGTGACATTCGCTGTACCACCCATTTTTACAAACATACCATCATATGCGTTCCCGGTTACGGGGGAAACCCGTCGGAGCCTACTGGATTTCTCGTTCGGTCCGCAGCTCGGGAGTGATTTTCGGATTTCAGACTACTGGTACCGGGCTTGCACCGTCCCCGGCTCGCTGCTACGTTCCCCTGAAACCTACTCTCTCCGTCACAGCCTTTGTTTTTTGGAATTACAAAATAATATAGCGGCTGGGCTGGATTTTGTCAATCACCAAAACCGGTTTTCCAGACAGATTCCATGCAAGGGAGATCCAGGGCCTGCCAACGGTTTAAAACTGTTGGGCCTGCGACAATCACAATTTGAAAAAACGGTCCTTCTTATTTGGAAGGCTTAGGGTAAAAGTTCTTGTTAAGGCTTTGTTTCAACTCCCCGCGCAGATCCGGATGAGCGATGGAGATCAACTCCAATGCCCTCTCCCGCCTGCTCTTGTATCTTAGCCGGGCGATACCGTATTCGGTGATAACGTAATCGGTAATGGTGCGGGGTACGCTGACTGGGGTTCCCGGCGGCAACTCGGGGACGATCGAGGAAACCAATTCGCCCTTGTTGTTCTTCTGGGTAGAAGAAAGCATGTTGATAGGTTTCCCTCCCGGAGACCAGGTAGCGCCCAGAAGGAAGTCCAACTGTCCGCCCACCCCGCTGATCATGCGGTGGCCCACCCCTTCACAGGTGCTGTTGCCGGTCAGATCTATCATGATGGAGGTGTTCATGGCCACCACATTGGGATGCTGGGCAATGAAACGCGGGTCATTGGTATAAGAACCGGGGAACACCTGGCAGGAGGGATTCTCCGTGCAGTAATCATACAGGGGTTGATCCCCGGCGATGAATGAGGCAACGCTGATGCCTCTATGGATGGGTTTCTTGGCGTTGGTCACGATCCCCTCTTCCACCAGCTGGGGCAGGGCCAGGGGGAGCATCTCGGTCAGAATCCCCAGATCGCGCCTGCCGGAAAGTCCTGCCGCCACGGCCTCAGAAATGCCGCCCAGTCCCATCTGGATCGTGTCTCCGTCGTTGATCAGCTCCAAGACGAATTCGCCGATCCGCTGTTCAATTTCAGAGGCCTGGCCCCGGCCAAAGACGGGTATGGAGGCTGAGCGTTCGATCAGGTAATCGAATTCGGAGACGTGCATCCAGTTGTCGCCGTATACAACCGGCATCTGGTCGTTGACTTCGGCAATTACGGTCCGCAGTTTACCTCGGGCCCGCCCCGACCTGATCGCTTCCGCAGTGTAGAAGCAAGTCGGACCCAGGTTGCAGTATCCGTGCCGGTTGGGGGGAGCCACCATAAGGATGTAGACATCTGCCCTCTCCCCGTATTTGTCTGCCGCATCCGAGGTCTGGGCGGGGTAGAAATCCGACAGATTGGCGGCATACATCTTTCTGACGGTGGCCACGGCAAAAATCGGGGCATGTTGGATGTGCCCTTCCAGCTGCCTCATAAAATCGGGATTGAGCAACCGGGAAGGATAGACGTTGAGACTGTCACTGATGATGACACCCTCGAGTTCCTGCCAGCGGTCCAGGATGGCCTCCGCCATCTGGTTGGACATGGACCCGTTCGATAATGAGGTAGCAATAAAATCTCCTGATCTTATCTGCTTGGCTGCATCTTCGTAAGTCACCAGTTTACTCTGGAAAGCTTGCTTCCAATCAGTCGCCATAGCTGTCCCTCCCTTCATTATTTCCCGGTGAACTCGGGCTTTTTCTTCTGACCAGTGAATACAGCCACTCCTTCCTTATAATCATCGGTCATAGAACAGGCCATCACTCCGTCCCGTTCCAATTCCAGCTGTACCTCCAGGTAAGGCAGCAGGCACTTGTTCAGCAGCGCCTTGGACCACGCGAAGGCCTGGGTGGGCCCGTTGGCCAACCGGGCAGCCATCTTGGCGGTTGCGGAGGCCAATTCATCCGGGGCTACTACTTTATTTACCAAACCCCATTCCAATGCTTTGGCGGCAGGAATTACCTCATCCAGGAAGGCCATCTCACTGGCCCGGCCCAGACCGATAATGATGGGTACCATCTGACTATAGCCGCAATCCTGGGATATTCCGACCCCGGTATAGGCCTGCTTGAAAATGACTTCGGTATGGCAGATGCGCAGGTCGCAGGCGACTGCAAAACTGACCCCGGCCCCCACGCACATGCCATTGATGCTGGCGATGATAGGTTTGGGTAACTTGCGCATGTCGGAGATTAGCCGGGCTGCAGGTACGGTCATGTCCCTGAAGAATGCCTGCAGATCCCCGTCCCCGTATTGGGACGCGAAGGCAATATCCCCTCCGAAGCAAAAGGCTTTTTCACCCGCCCCGGTCAGAACTACTGCCCGGATGTCAGGATCGTAGCATTGCTGGACGGCCCAAACCAATCCATTCAGCATGTCCGCATCCAGAGCATTGTTTACCTTGGGGCGATTCATGGTGATGGTGGCGATCCCGTCCTGTTTACTAATAAGCACCGCATCGTTAAACATACTGTCAACCCCCCGGAATTTATTGTTACCATAAGCATAACCTGCCAGGGAGCAAATGGGGACAAGAAATGAGAAAACATTACCTGTTTCCTTGACAAAAACCCCGTTCCGCGGAATCCGTGAAACGGGGTTCATTTATCTGTTAAAAGGTCGAATATGGTGTTAAATGCCGCGGTATTGCCAGTCGGTCTTTACCGGCAGTTTGACGATCTTGTCGATGGAAATCCCGTACTCCTCGATAATCTTCCCAATCCTATCCAGGTCGTCTCGTTCTACAATCAACGATATCCCGCAGCAGGAACTGGCCTCCCTGGGCGTGGGGGAAATCTGGTTCCGGATGTTGGCCTTTCTCAATTCGCGGTTGAGCTGCAACCCCTGGTGGTGGTTGGGAAAGAGAATATACCAACGGTATGCAATCTGATCCATGGTACCGGCCTACTTCCGCACCATCTCCAGAAATGCTTCGATCCTGGTCCGCAACTGCTCGTAATCCTGCTCGCTGTAATCGGTCTCAATGTGCATGATCGGGATGTTGTGCTCGGCCAGCGTGTTTTTAACCAAGTAACTCTCGGTGGAATAAAGGTTGCAGAACTGCAGGTTCACGTCGATAACCCCATCCACCTTGTACTCATCCGCCAGGCGGACAATATCTTCTATTCTGCCCGGGTTGGGGGTGAAGCAGGCACAGTTGGTCTGCATGTAGCGCTCGGCCAAGGCCCTGACCTGTTCATCTATGGTCTGCCCGCTTTCGTCCACCAGGTGTTCGAAATAGCGGGTGCCGGTGCAGGATTCCTCCACTACCACCGCGGCTCCGGCCGTCTCCACAATATGATGGAGTTTCCAGTTGGGAATCGCCATGGGGGTCCCGCTGATCATGATCCGCGGAGCATCGGCGGGGAATACCCCTTCACCCCTGCTGATTCTCTCTTCCAGTTCTTCCGCCAGCCGGTTGGCCATCTGGGCACAACGGGCGGGATCATCGTAAAAGGCAATCTGGGTCACCAGCAGGGCATCCTTGCCGCTGATCGGCACCGGCGACGCCTTGCGGGCATTATACAATCGCTGCAGGGCCCGGCGTTTATTATTGATCAGCTTTATGGCTTCCCCTAATTTCTCCGGGGTCACCTGGTTGCCGGTGACACCTTCCACTACCTTGATAAAATCTTTGATCTCACTCTCGAAGGCCGCGATGTCCTTGTCGCGTTTCATCTGGGGCACATCGATGACATGCAGCGGTACTTCCTTAGATAGTATCTCCCAGGCTTTCTTCTTGCCGTCGCAGGTGGTTTCGCCGACAAACATATCTGCAATCATGAAAAACGGGCAGGTCTTGTCCAGTCTGGCCCCGACTGAAGCCTTAATCAGCGGACAGGTATTGACGGGCAGCACCTTTTCGCCTCCCGACACCCAAAACTGGGAACCGCCGCATAAGCCGGCGGCAATTCCCCCGGCTGCAAAGACCACTTCGTCAGGCACATACACGCAGAAGGTTCCGAACACCTTGCCGCCCTTCTGGCGGTGCTCGATCAGCTCGGCCGGCCTCACCCCATGAATCTCGGATACCACGAAATCATAGAAGTCCATGCCGGCCGGACGGTTCTGCTGCGAGAGAAACACCCCGCCGAAAGCGTCGGGCAGAACCTCGCATAAAACGTCATGCTTTTCCAGGTCCATCCCCAAGTCAGTCCACATCTGGCGATAATCAGCCATTTCGATTCCTCCTCTTAACCCTATAATCATTTACAAATTGGCTGCCGGTTATTGCTGATTCCGGGCCAATAGCGCCGCACCCAAAGCTCCGGTGTACTGGCAAGAATCAGCCACAATCAGCGGACAACCCAATTCCTTTTCCAGGGCCCTTCTTACACCAGGGTTGATGGCCACCCCTCCGGTAAAGACCACCTCCCTGTTTACCCCTATGCGCTTCACCATGGGCGCCACTCGCTTGCCCACCGAATTATGCAAGCCCGCGATTATTCCCGCTTTGGAATGGCCCCGGGCCAACAGTCCGATAATTTCCGACTCGGCAAATACGGTGCACATGCTGGTGATTTCCAATGCCTGGTCCGGATTCTCAGCCGCGCCCAGCTCGCTGACATCTAGCCCCAGCGTGGCCGCCATCACCTGCAGAAACCGGCCGGTCCCGGCGGCACACTTATCATTCATGGCAAAATCCAGCACCTGGCCCCCTGGCCCCACCCGGATCACCTTGCTGTCCTGACCGCCGATGTCGATAATGGTCCGTACCTCCGGGTGCAGTTCAGCCACGCCCCGGGCATGACACTTTATTTCCGTAATGGTTCGGTCAGCATCCTCAAAAGCCACCCGACCGTAGCCAGTAGCTATAATCTGCTCCACCTGGTGCCTCTCCACCCGGCCCAAATCCAGTAATTGATTGATGGTTGCCCGGCCGGCGTCGCGGGGACTCCAGCCGGTTGGCACCATAATGCACCAGCGGGATTCCCCGTGGACCATTACCCCCTTGGTAGCTACCGAGCCAATATCGATTCCAACGCTTATCATGCTGCTTCATCCCCGGCATTTTTAACTCGTAGTATTCGTTCACAACTCTTATGGTCATTTTCCCTGTCGGTTATCGTAGCACAAGGACCATCATATTAGAAATTACTAAAAGTTATACATCGTTTCAATCCTGAATCTACTTGCAGTATCCGCTTTGGGCCATTTATTGGCAATTGCCGCCCAATTACACTTTCCTCGCTCTCAATCCACTGAACATAAAACGCGGCTGATGGATTTCCAGCCGCGTTTGGTTGACCACGATCCTATAGATCAATTTATTTTGTTTTAACCGTAGGGCGTTCCCTGGCAAACGAGTTGAAGATCCTCACTCGGACTTCCTAGTGGTGGTTCTTCATTTCCGCCTCACCAAACCTGGCTTAGGATGGCGAATCCGAATTCCAACGCGATCAGGATAATTATTATCCATTCCAGGAAGTTGGAATGCTGGATGTTGACCTCGTTGAGGAGAAGGTTGTAATTTTGCTGAATAACCTGCAATTTGCGGTTCAAACTGGCGGTCCACTGATCGGTACGCAGAACCTCCAGGGTGGTTTGGTACACCCGCGCGTAGTATACATCCTCGGTGACCTTGATGAGGTTTTCAATCCTCTCACGAATCTCCGTGATGTCCGCTATCATCTGCATTCGGTTACCGATGATTCGGCGATAGTGCCTCATCTTTCGATAGTTGGGCGTGGCGGCTGCTCCGTCGATGTCGTTGTACATGACCTGCATCTCCCGAGTGAGTTGGTTATCGTAATAGCGAAGTTCCAACAGCTGGACATTGGCGAATTCGATCAGATCGCGCAGGTCGCTGGTATCCTCGGGGTCACAGATCAGAGCGGTATCCCAGGTAACGATCGCAAAATCAGCCTCACTGTAGCTCAATCGGTTGCGCAGAACCTGGGTGCGTACGGTTTCGCTGAAATCCAGGCGTTCACCCATCAAGAGCGGCACCGGGTCCTGCACTTCAGAGGGATGAGTGATGGTATAGATGATATAGTCTTCGAAATCTGGATCCGGGTCGAATTTTTCCAGCAGCGGCTGCAGGTGTTCGTGCAGCGACCTCAGGCAACGGGTAAACAGGTAATCCAAGTCATTCTGGCCGGCAAACCGCAAAGCTACGGTTTCGGGTTCGCTGGACTGATCCGGGTCGACATCATAGCTCAGACAAATACTGACAACACCTAAATCGTAGATTTTGGCCTGGACACAAAAGGTCACCGTTCCCCAATCGCTCTCGTGAAGGAAATTGCCCAGATTGACTACCAGCGGCTGGGACGGGATCTGGATCGATTTGGGGCTGACCCTGAAAAAGCGAGCTCGGGCGGGCATACGCTCACCGGGCAACCCCTTCTCCAAACGGTTCAGGTCAAATTCCTGGCCGGTTTCATATATGCGGTAGATGTAGATGGAGAACACTAGCCTTCTCATCCTTCCTTCATAACCCTGAAGACACCCAACAACGGATGTTTAAATTTTACCATGCCCCCACCAGTATTCATAATTTACGCACGCACCTTCCGGTACCAACTGCTTATCTTTCTGGGCAGACCAACGGTGTACCCCCCGCGGCATCCAAAGACGCTGGTCCTGGTTTTGGCGGGAGAGCGTCGTCTGACGGTAACCCCAGCGAAAACACAACAAGCCCTTCCCGCTGCCGGGAGGGCTTGGTTGTGGAGACGCTAGTCTTTTCTGCCGGCTTGGTATCAAAATATGGGAATGGAGATCTGAGTTGGGAGGTTAAAGGGTGATAATGCCGAAGACTCCTGCACTTACAGGAGATGTAAAAGTGAGTGTGGAAAATGGTGGAAGGGAATGCATGGATCCGAACCAAAGGAGTGAGTGAGTGTCCCTCTACCCCAATCCGTCGATCTTCAGCAAATCTGAAATCGTATCCAGGTTGTAGGTAGCGATCCCGTAGTTGATTCCATCGCCGATAGCAGCGCAATCCATATGGGCGGCGATAGCGGCCTGGAGACCGGACTGGCTGTCTTCGACCACCAGGCAGAAGCGGGGCTCGACGGCTAATAATTCGGCCGCCTTGACGAATACCTCCGGGGCGGGTTTGGCGCGGCTGATGTCGGTGCCGTCCACCACCGCGTCGAAGGCGTTCGCGAGCGCCAGACGGGCAAGAATAAAGCGGGCGTTTTTACTGGAAGACCCGATGGCGGTCCGGATTCCTTTGTGCTGGAGATGGGCCAGAGTGGGGAGGAAACCCGGGAAGACATCGTCAGGTGAGAGGTTCTCAAGGTTTTGTATGTATAAGTTGTTTTTTCTATCCGCCCAATACTGTTTGTCGGCCGCAGTCATGACACCGCCGTACCCTTCCAGGAGTACCTCCAGGCTGTCCATACGGCTCAGTCCCCGCAGGCGATTATTTACCTGCGGGGTGAAGTCGATCCCCAACTCATCGGCGATGCTCTTCCAGGCCAGATAGTGGTATTCATCGGTGCTGCAAACCACCCCGTCGAGATCAAAAATAACTGCTCGGTATTGCACCTCTTTGCCCCTTTCTCATCATCGGCCTTCATGTTTGGGTCGCGCCCGACTCACTACTAACACGTCCTCCAGTCGATATTCGACGTCTTCAATATACAGATTTACAGCCGGGCCGCTCTCTCTGGTCAGGACGGTCTGGTCCTTTTCCACTGCCACTATAATACGGGTATTACGGTAACATATCTTGAACCGATAACTCTGCCATTTCTTTGGCAGGCGGGGCCGCAAATGGAGCCCGCTCTCCTTCAGGCGGAGACCGCCGAATCCGTATACTACCGCCATGTAAATCCCACCCAGATTGGCGGCGTTAATCCCCTGGATGGTGGTCCGAAACCGGTCTTTTAGATCCACCTGGGCGGAAAGCTCGAAATAGCCCAGGGCTTTCTCGCAGAGGCCCAGCCGGGCGGCCATGATACTGAAGATACTGCTGGACAGCGAGGAATCATGGGTGGTGATCTTTTCGTAATACTGGTAGGAATTGAGCATGACCTGTTCCGACTGGGCATCTTCCAGGATGAAGTGGGCCAGAATGGTATCCGGCTGCTTGCAGATTTGGTGACGATACAGGTGCACCGGGTGGTAATGCAGCATCAAGGGGTAATCGTCCTTATGGATGCAGGACAAATCCATGCGGGGCTTGGACAGAAATGAATCATCCTGGGGATTGATCCCCAGTTCCTCATCGTAGGGCAGGAAGACAGCCCGGGACGCTTCCCTGAACCGAACCACCTCCTCTTCGTGCAGCCCGATGCGCCCGATGGCCGGGCAGTCCGTTTCCTTGAGCAGCTCATAGAGCTTGGCGGCCCATTCCAAATGGTACTTGGCTAACAGGTTGGTATAGTAGTTGTTGTTGACCAGGCAGCTATATTCATCCGGGCCGGTGACCGTATTTATATGGAACTGCCCTTTGTAAAAATGGCCGGCATCTATCCAGATTCGGGCGGTTTGCCAGATTATCTCCGCCCCTTTACAGCGTAGGAAATCCAAATCCCCGGTAGCCAGATAATAGGCGATGATGGAATAAGCAATGTCCCCATTGATATGGTATTGGGCAGCCCCGGCGGGGAAGTAACCGGAGCACTCCCTGCCCATGATAGTGCGCCACGGGTACAGGGCACCGGTTTTATGCCCCAGCAGGCGGGCGTTTTCGATGGCGCAGGGCAAGGTCCGGTAACGGAATTCAATCAGGGTCCTGGTATAGGCGGGCTCGGTGACGGTAAAAAAAGGCTGGATGTACATCTCCGTATCCCAGAAGTAGTGCCCCTCATATCGCTCCCCGCTTAACCCTTTGGCCGGCACGTTGCAGTAGGGGTCTTTGCCCACCGCCTGCAACAGTTGGAACATGCTGTAGCGGACAGCCACAGAGGAATCATCATCGCCTTCTATCTCCACCAGGCATTTGTCCCAATAATCGTTCATGTAATCAGCCTGGCGACGATACAATTCCTCGATGGTGAGGAGCCGGGCTTTATCCATCTCCATAGCCGCTGCCTCCCGGCAGATGCCGAATCGAATGGAATCACAGAACACCGCATACTTGATCAGCCGCACGGTTTGTTGAATCTCGGCGGTCCTGGAAATCTGATCAGTTATGTTGTTGTTGCCGGTAAAAATCTGCCGCTGCTCTTCTCCCTCCAGGAAATTGACTACCGCGGTGCATACCGACAAGCCCGATTCCGTGGTAACCGAGGTGATATAGGAAGCATCACCCATCAGTTCGCTTTCTGCCGGGTTGAGGTACAGGACCTGTTCGGAGCGGCTCGGCTCCAGGGGATCATAGTGGTTGAGGACCATCCCATTGTGGCTCGATTGAAACATAATCACCGCCGGCTGGTTGAGCAGCTTGACCTGGTATTCGATAGTGAACAGCGACAACTGAGTGAATGAAGCCATCCGAATGATAGTGATTTCGACTTCTTTGCCCAGCGGTGAAAGCCAGTGCACATGGCGGCCGGTCACACCCCGGTTGGTATCGACCCAGCGGCGGTGGCTCATCACCGTGCCGGTGAACATGCTGAATTCCTCATCGTCGACGAAGAGCTTGATAGACTGGGTATCCCTGACGTTGAGCATTACCTGTTTTTCGTCGATCAGCCCGAAGAGCCGCTCCGGCGGTTCCATCTCGGTGATGTCGTAGAAACCGTTTATATATTGTCCCCGCAGGGTTTGATAGCCTTCCGGGTAGCCCTCTTCAAAGGCTGATCGAACCCCAATATAACCATTGGCGTTGTGAAACAGGGTCTCCTGCAAAAGCAGGTTGTAGTTGTCCAAGGGCGGATTGTGTAGTTGGAAAATTCCGTTCTGGCTGCGCATTTCTTCTCCTTTATGCGTGTTTCAAGTTTTTACTTAAATCTATTTGATCGTCCAGTTGGATAAACCTGTTCAGAATAGACCGTATGTTTTTCCATGACCGAATGCTATATCTGGCATTGGTTGCCCCCGCCCCCACTTTGATCGAAAATGCCTCGGCAGGCAAGGACGCGAAAAGATCCTCATCGGTGAAATCATCACCCACCCCCAGGATGAAGTCATTTATCGGATTGTTTACAAACAGCGAAGCCGCGTAACCCTTATTGACGCGGGTGTCTTTGATCTCCAGCACCATGTTGCCTTCCAGCAGGCCCAGGGTGGTGGTTTGAGTCATAAATATCAGGGCTTCCCGGATCTCGCTGAGTTTCACGGCCACCATGTCCGGCTCGCATTGACGATAGTGGAAGGCCAGTGAATACTCTTTTTCTTCGATCAGGGAGCCGGGCATGCGGTTAGTGAACATCTTCAGCAGGTTGAACACCGACGACTTCCATTCATTATCCAGGGGAGCGGTCATTTTCCACTCCTGGCCGGGGTGGCGCAGCCATAGGCCATGAGCCGCCAAAAAATGAAGGTTAAGGTCTCCCAACCACTCATCCAGCACGTCTTTATCGCGGCCGGAAATGATTACCACTGTATTGCGGGGATCACTGGCCAGTCTGCCCAATATATATCTGAGTTCCTGGTCCGGCCTGGCCTGTTCCGGCCTGGCCTGGATTCCCACCAGAGTGCCATCATAGTCCAGCAGCAACAGGCGCCGGCTACTCTCCCGGTAGGCATTCTCTAAAATATGCAGACAGTTGCTGATGTTGGGCGAAGTAGTCAGATTAGTATTGAGGACCGCATTATCCAGAGCCAGCATCATGTCCTTGGCCCAATAATGGACGTCATAGGTCTTGAGCCTTTCATGAATAGCCCGGTTGATGACAATCCTTTCTTCCCGGGGCATTTCCAGGGCATATTTGATAGAGTCCGCGATGGCGTCAATATCATTGGGGTTTATCACCACCGCTTCGCCCAGTTCGCTGGCTGCCCCAGCCGTCTCGCTAATTATCAGCATGCCTTCCAGGTCCGTACGGGTGGCCAGGTATTCCTTGGCGACCAGATTCATCCCGTCGCGCAAGGGAGTGACCAGCAGCACATCAGAGTATTTGTAGAGAGCGACCAGCTTGTCCTGAGAAAAGGTCTGATAAAACAGCCAGACCGGCATCCAGTTGATGGTGCCGTACTCGCCGTTAATCCGGCTGACCAGTTCGAAAACCTCTCTTTTCAGGTTATCGTAATCCGGCACTGCCGCACGCGAGGGCGCTACCACCAGCGTCAGACGGCATTTCTCCAGGTACTCGGGGTAGCGGTCCAGGAAAACGCCGAAGGCCCGGATGCGCTCCGGAATGCCTTTAGTATAATCCAGGCGGTCGATGGACAGGATGTTTTTGATATCCAGGTTGCGGTTGAATAATTGCGCCACCTCGGCCATGAAGTCCTGGTTGCCGGACCCGTAGGCGAAATGGTCGTAATCGATGCCCATTGGGAAAGCATCAACCTGGACGGTATGGTTCTCGTAATTGATTCGGTACAGGTTGTGGTCCAGTCCCAGCACCCTTCGCACGCTGCTCAAGAAATGGCGTACATAATCATAGGTGTGGAAACCGATCAGGTCTGCCCCCAGTAAACCGCGCAGGATCGGTTCGCGCCAGATCAGCAAACGGAAAACCTCGAAGGACGGGAAAGGTATGTGCAGGAAGAATGCCACCCGGGTATCGGGATACCTTTCCTTAATCATCTGCGGCAGCAGCATCAGCTGGTAATCATGTATCCAGACTGTGTCACCAGGCTCGATAAGCTGGACCACGGCCTCGAAAAATTTGCGGTTGACGCCTTGATAGGCCTGCCAGGTGGCGGCATCATATTCGGTCTTGGTGGGGAAATAATGAAATAGTGGCCAGATGGTGCGGTTGCAGAAACCATTGTAATATTGTTCGATCTCGGCTTGGGACAAGAAAATGGGAAGGCAGCGGTATTGCTGTATCAACTCCTGCTGCACCAAAGCCCTTTCCTTATTGGTAACATCCTCTTTCGCTATTCCGGGCCACCCCACCCAAATGCTGTCGTTGCGGTTGTGATAGCTCTTCAGCCCCGTAGCCAGCCCACCTATACTCCAAGTATAGCTGAAGCCGTTTTCGTCCCGGTTTGTGGTTATAGGCAGGCGATTGGAGATAATAATCATTTTACTCAAATGTCTCGCTCCCCCCCTGATATACCCTTGATCGGATCGGAATTCGGACCCGGGCCTTGCTTTCCCTGCAAACTAGCCCCGGATACTTCATGGCGTTCGATTTTTGTCACCTATATAGGATTTTTGCTGCTCCATTTTCTTAATAATTATACATTTAAAGTAATTATACAGTAAAAACCAGCCCTGTTTATACCTGATGACTATTAATCCCTGCTCAAGCAGCCATGAGCCGCCAAAGCGCAGCTGATCAAAAGGTGTGCAATTTGATTAATAATCTCCCCGTAGTCGGCATAGATATAGATATTACTGTATTAAGGAGGTGATCTGCCATCGATTATGAAGGGCTGATGATCCTGAACATGTTGAGGTACAGGCTGTATATGCCAGTCGAGGTTATCGTGGACCGACTGTTTGGCGGGAACCGGGTCCGGGCCAATGAACAGGTGATTGGATTGGAGAATTCCAAGCTGATCGAATTCGCGGGTGAGAATCAGATTAGCCTCACCGCTGCGGGGAAGATGTTTTTGTCCCAACAACGCCGCCAAAACAAGTAAACAACAAGGTTCAGCCGGCAAATAATCATAAAAAAATCCCTGGAACCGCAAGCGATTCCAGGGACCAGGTCATTCGTTTTTACCAGCTGTTTCTTCTGGGCTGCGGTGTGTAGCAGTCCCGGCAGTATACCGGTCTCTCGCCAGTTGGCTGAAAGGGCACGGTCGCAATGTTACCGCAGTTGGCGCAAGTAGCCTCATACATCTGGCGGGGTTGACCGAAACCACCACGATTGCCGCCTCTGGAAGCCGCTTTGCGGGCTGCGCGACATTCCGGGCAACGGCCGGGCTCATTGGTGAATCCCTTTTCCGCGTAGAATTCCTGCTCGGAAGCCGTGAAGGCAAAATCACTGCCACAATCCCTGCAATTAAGCGTTTTGTCTGAATACATTAAAAAACCTCCTAAATTTTCTGCCCGCAATTAAGGTCAATACTCGCAATCCGTAATTCCCCTTAATTCAGAAGCATTCAGAAGGTCTATTCATCCCTAATTTGTCGAGCGTGATTAGCATAACAGATTGGTTAGACAAATGCAAATCGTAACAATCAAATTTTTTCATGTCTGGTCAGGATTGACAAACCCACCGTGCCTGATTAGACTATTAAGAACTGAATTGATACTCTCTTTGCACTGCAAAACTTAAGATTACAGTACAAACTGAGCAGGCGATGAACCCTCTTGCAGGGTTCGTGGGGCCGGGCCGGAAACGGCAGCAGATAGGCATCTGTGGGACAGTAAAAACGTTCTACAGGTGCTTTTTTAGCTAATGGGGCAAGGGAGCGTATTATTGGGGGGATATAAATGGGGTCGTTGGATAGAAAGGGTCGGGTTGCCTTATTATCGATTGCCTCCAATTCCATTTTGATCATGCTGAAGGTCATCGCCGGCGTCCTGAGCGGTTCAGTCAGTATCATCTCCGAGGCCATACATTCCAGCATGGACCTGGTGGCTTCGTTTATTGCCTTTTTCTCGGTTCGAACGTCATCCAAACCAGCCGACCGGGAGCATCCGTACGGTCATGGCAAAATTGAGAATATCTCCGCTATCGCTGAAGGTGTCCTCATTTTTGTAGCCGCAGCCCTAATTATCAAAGAAGCTATCGAGAAAATTTTGCACCCGGCTGAATTGGAATATGCCACCCTGGGGATTTCAGTCATGCTGGTGGCAGTAGTAGTCAATATCCTGGTCAGCAGGAAGCTATATCAGGTAGGCAAAGAGGAGGATTCCATGGCCCTGGAGGCTGATGCCCTCCATCTCAAGACCGACGTCTACACCTCTTTGGGAGTGGCCCTGGGCCTGTTATTGATCAAGTTGACCGGGATTGCCATATTGGATCCGATCGTAGCCATTCTGGTGGCCTTGCTCATTATCAAAGAGGCCTGGGAGTTGTGCAGCAATGCCGTGAACTTCCTTCTCGATACCCGCCTTACCGATGATGAGGAAGAGAAGATAATCAGTATAATTAATAATTACAGCGATCAATTCGGTGATTTTCACAAACTTAAAACCAGGAAAGCCGGCAATATGAAACACATAGATTTTCATATCACGGTCGCTCCTGATGCTACTGTCGAAGAAATGCACCGGCTGATCGGCAGTTTCAAGAAGGATATGTGCGAAGAATTTACCTATACCCGGGTCAGTGTTCATGTCGATCACTACCCGGTCGCCAACCAATCATTGCCGTCAGCCGGGGATTAATTCGGGGCCGTAGATCCCCGTCGACTGTTCGGTCTGCACCTGGTCAAACGCAAGAACGAGGATCCCTCTATGGGAATCACCGGAACCTGTTCAGAGCCACCAGTACCGGATCCCATACCGGACTGAAGGGCGGCGAGTAGGCCAGGTCCATATCATATATATCTTCCAACCGGGCCCCCATGGTGATAGCGGCGGCGTACACGTCAATGCGCTTGGCGGCATTGTTGCGGCCCACGATCTGGGCCCCGAGGAGGCGGTTGTCCGCTCTGCTGGCGGTGAGCTTGATCCAGATCGGACCGGCCAATCCTGGAATAGCGGCGGTTCGGCACTCCACCGAATGGCTGTAAAAATCAAACCCAGCCGGCATACACTCCTTTTCAGTTAGACCGGTACGAGATATCTCCAAATCAAAAACCCGGGCAATGCCAGTGCCCAACACTCCCCGGAAAACCTCGCTGCCGCCGGCCGCATTGGCCCCAGCTACCCGCCCCTGTTTGTTGGCAGTGGTTCCCATGGGGATGTAAACATCTTTGCCGGTCACCCGGTGGTGGGCGGTAGCGCAGTCGCCGGCTGCATATATTCCCTCCAGGTTGGTTTCCATACGGGAGTTGATCTTGATGGCATTGGCCACCCCCAGTTTAATGCCGGCATCAGCCGCCAATTGAGTATTGGGTCGAACACCAATGGACACCAGCACAAAGTCGACGGGGAAGCTGCTGCTCGGGGTGAAAGCCCGCTGTACCGTTTCCTGTCCCTCGAAACCGACTATCTCGGTGTCGACCAGTACCCGAACCCCGTGTTGCTCGAGATGTTCCTGTATTTTGGCCGCCATGTCCGCGTCCATATTGGGAGCCACGTGGGGCTGCCGTTCCGCCAGGGTGACCGACAATCCCAGCCGGGACAGGGTTTCGGCCATTTCCAGGCCTATATAACCGGCGCCCACTATAAGAATATTGGCCGGTTTTTTCTTCTCCAGGTACTCTTTTATGGCTACCCCATCGCTCACCGTGCGCAAGGTAAAAATTCCCGGCAGATTGCTGTTGCGGCAATCCAATAGCATGGGGCGGGCCCCGGTGGCGATCACCAGTCGGTCATATCGTTCTGTAAAGTTCCGGTTTTGAACCAAATCCCGCAATAGAACGGTGCGCTCGCCAGGATCGATCTCCAAGGCCTGACACCGATTTCTCACTTCTATGTCGTGGCGGGCAAAATCTTCAATGGTACGGGCCAGCAGTTTTTCCATGGTCTTAATCGTTCCGCCGATATAATAAGGCAAACCACAGGCACCGTAAGAAATATCCTCACCATCAGCAAATACCTTGATCTCCAGCTCCGGGTCGACCCGCCGGGCTTTGGCCGCAGCACTGGTCCCGGCCGCTACCGCTCCGATAACCAGCATCTTTTTTTTCATCAGAGATCGCCTCCGTTTATGATATTGGTTGTCTTCAACATGTTCCCGGCCAATGCCAGAATCGCAATGCTGTCATATCCTCCTTATAGTATCGCTGAATCGCTGCTTTCATTATTCGGGGCAATTCCTTCGGTGTCAACCAATTTGACCGGTGGGCCGCTGGTGAGCATATCAAACGAACAATCCAAACCCTGAGATTAAGCGATATTATCAGTCTACTTTAGTCTTGCGCCATAACCAAATAAACCCTATACTTTTCTTATCGAACATTAGTTCCGCTTGCTTAGAACTCAGTCTGGCGGGGAGAATCATCTATCATGAGCGAAATTCTAGCAGGACTCAACCAGCAGCAAAGAGAAGCGGTGACCGCTACTGAAGGCTTCATCCGGGTCATCGCCGGAGCCGGTTCGGGCAAGACCCGGGCCCTGGCGCACCGTTTCGCCTACCTGGTCAATGAGATCGGCATCATGCCGGGCAACATCCTGTGCGTTACTTTTACCAACAAATCGGCCAATGAGATGAAACAGCGCATCCGCCTCCTCACCGGCGACAATGATACCGGCTATATCAGCACCTTCCACAGCTTCTGCGTATCGGTGCTGCAGGAAGATATTAATGCGGTGCAGTATCCCAAGAGCTTCCTGGTGCTGGACAATTCCGACATCGACACCATGCTCAAGGTCATATATGAAGAAAGGGGCCTGACCCTGCGCCACATGACCTTCGCCCGAGCCCGGGACATGATCGAGATCCGCAAGGTATTCAAGGAACCGGAGTACTACGAGGCCATGATCGAACTGCCCCTGGACAAACTGCACCAGAAATACCTCGATGCAGTGGAAACCGAGGACATCATTTTCTACGGCTACCTGTACCAGGAAAAGAAATGCTTCGGTCTGGACTACAACGACCTGATCAAGTTCGTGCTCTATATATTCAGCGTGGATGAGAAGATCCGGCGCAAATGGCAGCAGCGGCTGGAATATATCATGATCGACGAATATCAGGACATCGACGAATTGCAGTACCGGCTAATGAAGGTCCTGTGCGCCTGGCATAAGAACCTGTTCATTGTGGGCGATCCCGACCAGACCATCTACACCTGGCGGGGGGCCAGCGTGCGCTACTTGCTGGACTTCGACAAGGAGTTCCCCAACGTCCGTACCATCATGATGATGCATAATTACCGATCTACCCCCCAGATCTTGGCAGCCGCCAATTCCCTGATCGACAAGAACCGCCAGCGGATCAAAAAGGATCTCACTGCAACCCTCCCCGGCGGAGTGCCGGCCGTTTATCACCATGCCCGCACCGGCAAGGAAGAAGCGGAGTGGATCGCAGCCCGGATCAAAGAACTTTCCGGACGGGGAGTTGCATTGGGTGACATGGCTATCCTCTACCGGGCCCATTACGTCTCCCGCACGCTGGAGGAGGTGTTCCTGAAGGAAGACCTGCCTTACCGGATCTATAGCGGGGTGCAGTTCTTCGGCCGGATGGAGATCAAGGACGCGTTGTCCTACCTGCGGTTGATAGTTTATAAGGATGACCTCTCCTTCCAGCGGATAGTCAACGTGCCCAAGCGCAGTATCGGCGACCGGCGCATGAGATTCCTGCAGGAATACGCGCAGCAAAACCAGTGCTCGCTCTATGAGGCTCTGCAGCGCACCATAGAGAATGAGATTTTCAAAAATACCCGGGCGACGCGCTTCCTGGCCCTGATCGAGCGCTGGGCAGCCGGTTATCATAATATGCCCATTTCCGAACTATTGAGTGCCGTACTGGACCAAAGCGGTTATGAAGCCATGCTCAGGACGGAGGGCAGTCAGGAGCGGCTCGACAACTTAGCCGAGCTGAAACAGTCGGTCTACGAATACGAGACTACCTGCGGGGAGGAGGCCACCCTGGAGCACTATCTGTCCCATGTAGCCCTGCTTACCAACACTGACGCCGCCTCTGGCAGTAACGCGGTCAGGATGATGACCGTGCATGCGGCCAAGGGGTTGGAATTTCCCTACGTTTTTATCTGCGGGTTGGAGGAAGGGGTATTCCCCTCCCGCAAAACCACCACCCTGGAGGGCATGGAGGAGGAGCGGCGGCTGGCCTTCGTGGCCTTCACCCGGGCTGAAAGGGGTTTATTCCTCACTGATGCCGAGGGACGCAACCTGGATGGTTCCTATCGTTACCCGTCCCGCTTCATCTTCAATGTTGACCGACACCTGCTGGAATACACCCGCGAATTGGATGACAGTCTGATTGCGGAGACCAAATGGAAGATTCGCGGCAGCGAAAACAGTCTTGCGGCATTATCGGGCGTACTGGCTTTCCAGGTGGGTGATCGGGTGGTGCATAGCATCATGGGAACCGGGATGGTGGAGGAGGTTGATCGCGACCATGCCTGTTACCTGATCAAGTTCGATCACCTGGACACCCGGCGCAGTATCAGTTTCAAAGCCAGATTGGCGGCGGAAACGAATCATGGATGACCACTGCGAGGCGATTTATTAGGCCAAAAAGAGGATTATTCATCAACCGCCGCGAACAAGGAAGGAATCCAAAGACACCGCAAGGCAGTTAACCCGCCCTTCGGATTACAGTATAGTCAGTATCCATAGGAGGAACAAAATGGCCAAAAGAACTATGGAGCAAGCGATATGGGCATATTGTCTGGATTGCTCCAATCACAGCAAAAAGGAAGTGGAATTGTGCCGCTTCACCAAATGTCCTCTGCATCCTTTTAGGCTGAAGCCCAATCAAGAAGACCGCAGCCAACTGGAAGAAGAGATGTTCAAAGATAGGTCGGCTGGTCCCCAACAGACATTGTTTGATTAGCACCAGCAGCAACGCTCGTCGGTTCTGGTGGCTGGGAGTCTGACCGCCACAGCTCACCGAACCGCTTCTCTCCTTAGTATTGCAGTTTCGCGTCTACTTACCCTCCACAAAGCAATTGAAGAGCGGGTAGTAATCGTATTCAATACTTAGGCCGGTTGCTCCCCAGCGGTTTTCCCGTATCCGCAATTCGACCCGGGAAACTCCGGGCTTGAGTACGGCGTTTCCCTCCAACCCATCCTGACCCGGTGTTTCCCTCACCTGTAATTCCAGTATCACATCCGCGGCGGCTGCAGTTGCCCCGCTCTGGAAGCCAGCTATAACTTGATTGCCAGAATTGTGGCGATCCGGGCTGGATATCACCACTACCGGAGTCTTATGGTCGCGGCTCACCCGCTTCAGTTCCAGGACCGCCTTATCCCGATTGTGCTGATCGGAAGCCCTGGGATCATGCGGGGCCAATAACTGCAGGCAATCCACCATCACTAGCGGCGAATTGCCGGTAAGGCGTTGGTGGCGGGTGATGGTGGCTGCGATTTGTTGCACTCCCCAATCCCCCCGGCCCTCATGGATATAAATGCGGTCGGCATATTGCCCGTAGGTCTCGATACTTGAGGCCAGCAGTTCTTGTTCATCCGGGCTGTACTCATGACGGCGGCTGCGGGTGGTAATGCCTCGGGCGGTCAAGGCCTGGTCGGATTGGGCGCCGCAGTGTATAAAGGTCAGGCGGCTTAAACTGCGCGCTATGAGCTCGGTGCGGGCCGCTCCCAGACTGAAGACCAACACGTCAAGCCCGCTCCTGGCCACCTGATCGGCAATCTGCAGGGTTAAAGCCGTTTTCCCTAATGAACTTCCCCGCTCCAGGAGGTAGAGCCCTTCATACAGGCCCCCATCCAGGACCATATCCAGTCGTTCAAACCCGGTCGGGATAAACGAGGTGTTCACCCGCTCCCCAACCCCGTCCATGAAATCCTGAATATAGGAAGCGGCGCTGGTCTGCTGATATTCCTCCCGGCTCATTTCCTGGTATTGTTCTTCTTGGGTGGTGAGGGTGTTCAGGGCGTTTTGCACCGCCCTGGCAAAGGCTTCCCGGTCCTCGGTCAAAGCTTCGTTGGGATCATTGTAGGGCTCGGAGATATTGATCTCATAAAAAGGAATATCCAGCGCTTTTAGCTCCTGGGCCAGCTTGGCGGTGGTTTCCTGGCCGTTTTGGTCATTGTCCAGGCTTAGGATCAAGCCCCCGTCGGGGGGATACTTCTTTATGTGTTCGATAAAGGGCTCGGTATTGGCCGGACTGGCCAGCGCGGTGGCTTCGGCCCCCACTTCGATAAGACTCAAGGCATCCATCTCGCCCTCCACTATGAATACCGGTTTCCCGCTCTGGAGGGCCTGCGGATTGAATATGGGGCTGGATCCGCCGCGCTTGCGTATCCTCTCTGTTCTCGGGGCGTGCGGATCCATATTTCTAACCGTATAGGTAAAGTTGCTGGTGGGTATGATGCCCGCCCGCCAGGTCCTCAAGCCGGTACTGTCCCTGGTAGTAAAGGCAGGTTCATACCCCAATAGGAACCGCTCAATGGTGGCCTGGCTCAGCCCCCGCTGCTGGAAATAGTCTGTTTCCTCTACTCTGGCATTGGCCGCTTTAATGTAGTCGGTATAGTCCTTGGGCGGCTCCCCGGCCTGGGTGTCCACGTATTTGCTGCCGGGCCGTTCCATCTCCATCTTCTGCAGCTTTATCCGGTACAACTCATAAGCCTTTTTGAATATTTCGGCTGGATCACTCAGATGGTAGTCGATGCCGATCAGGTCGAAGATGTCATAATTGGCTTTACAAATGAAACAGTGGACCTTGCGCAGAGCTTGGTCATAGATCATGCTGGGGTCGGTATCCTGGTGGTCTGGGTTCAGGCAGGCAAAAGGCTCGCTGATATCTATGCCCTTGCGCTTCAAGTAAGCCTCCAATTGTTCTTTGACGAAATCGGCAGCTTGTTCCCGGTTCATTGTGATGCACCCCCTCTACTAAAGGACTACGTACAAATAGTGGACATATATGGGGAGAAACCGGCAATAGAATAAAAAAAGCAACCTCATGCCGGCAGGAAGAGGGGCGGCTTGAAAAAAGGTGCCTATTCTGAGTGGTTCACTGCTAATCGGAACGAGGCATTCACAATGCCTGGACCTGTTTTTTCATAAGGGTTTGGGTCAACAACCGCACCAGGATGCCCATAGCAAAAAATATGGGAATCCCGTAATAGGACCGCCAAAGGTTCATTTGGAAGATATCCGCCCATACTAGAATCATTTCGGTGGGAACGGCCAAGAGAAAGGCCAAAAGCGCATTGGCCGCCAAATAACTGGGCCAGGTTCGGTATTTTTGGTAAACCAGCATGAAACAGACCGGGATGAAGGAGAAATCAGCCGAAATCAAGCGCGGCCAATAAGGGATGACCCAGTAATGGTAATTCCACAGGCCCAATTCGCTCAATATCGCATCCATATAGGAAGATAGGATAAGCACCATGAGACCAACTATAAATATCTCCGGGAGTCGCTTTTTATCAGCATATTTCCACCAGATCAACCAGGGCAGTATCAGTAAGACTACCAGGATCCACCACTGCCAGGAGAATAGGTCCAGGTTAAGCCATTTTTCTACCCTCAATTGGGTCAAATGCTGATCTGTATCATAGATCATTTGGATATATTGATCGCGACTCATGGCTGCCATAGTGCTAACGCATCATTCCATCCCGGTTATTGCCAGATTTCAGCCACCCAAATGTCAACCCAGCTTGGAGGCTCGACATTTCTTGGTCGATTCCATATCCAAATCTGGGCTGATGCACGATTGGATTCCTTCATCATTAAGTTATTTGCATCCGAATTGGAATTTATCCAAGGACAGGCCGATTGTCGATATTTTCAGCAACGTACTTTTTGGGGGTGAGCAGGGAGCAGGATTTACAATACTGCTCCCACAATCCTTTTAATAGCCAACCACAAACAGCTCACATCCTTTGACTGACAAACGCTCACATCCGTGCGGGGTGACCAGCACCATGAACTCGGTTTTGACCACGCCATGCTGGGGGTGGGTCAAATGCATCTCTAAAGTAGTAACCATATTGGCCTCCAGTTCCAGGTCGGAATTGGCTTCCAGGACCGGCAGTTCATTTACCTCCAACCCTACCCCGTGCCCGATCAGAGGGCTCTTGCGATCCGATAATGCCAGGAAGTAATCGCCCACTCCCAGCCGCTGGGCGCAATCATTGGCGGTATGGAAAAGGTCGCTGCACCGGGTCCCGGGTCTCATATCATACAGCACCGAATCCACGATCTCCTTCAGACAATCATGCAGAGACTCTACCGCCGGCTTGGGTTTCCCCAGTACATAGGTGCGGGACTCATCGCAATGATACCCATGATGGAAAACCGGGATGTCCGCCATCACCAAATCCCCGGGTTGGATTGGACGCAACGAGGGTCCCGCCGTGATGCCGGTACTTAAGCCCACTCCGGTGATGGTATTGGCCCAACCGGTAGTCCGGTAAAGGTTTTCTCCGGAAGCCACCGGACCGTTGACCATGAGGTAATCGGCAATACGTATGCAGATAGCCCCTTCATGACCACCCCGACGATGGGCGTACTCAATCTCGGCAGCCAGTTCCAGTTCGGTTACTCCAGGCTTAAGTACCTCAAATACCCGATCATGTCCGATTTGCATGATGGCGCAGGCATTCCTTATCAGTTCAATTTCCTCCGGATCCTTTATCATCCGCTGGCGCAGGATCTCGGTGGAAATGCTCACTGGGGCATAAGCCGGGAACAAACGCTGAATGCGCAGGAAGAGGTCGGCGGACATAACATCGGTTTCCAGTCCCAGCTTCCCGCCCCGAACTCCCATGCCAACCAGGTGATCCCCAGCATTGCCTATCCCCCCGGCCACTATCCGGCCCTTATACATCCAGGTTTCAGCTTTGGCAAATTCCAGCCCTTTGCGTACCATCAGCCGATAATCGTCCGGGGTGATCAGCAAGATAGCTGGCTGGGCGGTGCCGCTATAGTAGAATATGTCCCGGGCATTGACCAACAAAGCGGCGTCGATGCCCAAGGACACCAACCGTTTCTGAAATTGCTGCAGCCGCAGGGTCTTGTTACCTTGGCCCATATCATCACTCACTTTCCATGTACGTGCATATATAATAAATGGGAACATCCAGGAATCGCATGTCATTTTGATGGTACTAATAGTATCCACGTTTTGCAGTAATTGTTCAATCCTTCCAGCTGGAGGAACTGAACGGGCACGTCCTGCCAGGCCATGTTAATAGCCTTGCACCAATAATATATAATTGATGATGTGACTGGATTCGGGATTTAATGACACCAAGGGTTGATCAACCGGGAGGGAGGCTTCTATGGATTCCAAGATCAAGCAGATCCAGCAGAAGATCGATGAGCTGGAACTGGCCCTACGTGAAGAGTATGAGCATCTGGCCGAAAAATATGGTTTCTCCATCGAGCAGAAACGGGTCGAATTCCTGCAGCGATTCCGGGAGAGGAACCGGACCTTCCGTATCCCGGTATGGAAATACGCCATCCCCGTCAATCTGCGCCATTTCCTGTCGATACCGTTCATCTACGCCATGATCGTCCCCACCGTGATTTTGGACTTATTCCTGACCATATACAACTGGACCGCCATGCCCCTCTACCGCATTCCGAAGGTGCGACGCGGCGACTATATCGTGTTCGACCGCCAGTTCCTGGATTACCTGAACGCGATCCAGAAGATAAACTGCATATATTGCACTTATGTAAATGGGGTATTCGCCTATGCGGTGGAGCTGGGCGGCCGCACCGAAAGGTACTGGTGCCCCATCAAAGCGGCTCATCCACGGCCAGCGGGCAATAAATGGTACGCCGATTATGCCGACTATGGCAATCCCGAGCAATGGCTGGAGAAATTCAACAGCCTGGATTCGTTTGAGACATTAGAGAAATAATACGGATGCGCGTTCAAGACGCACTCTTTTTTATCAGGAAGGGGCAGTATAATGCAGTACTATTGGCCTATCATAATGGTGGTGGTGTCCAACGTGGCCTATCACGTCGTCGCCAAATCCACACCGGTCTCCATCAATCCCCTGGCCTCCCTGGGGATTACCTATCTGGTAGGTATGATCGCGGTATTCATGCTATATTTCCTGACCAGCCCGGTCAAAAGCCTGGCCACCGAATATGGCAGCCTGAACTGGACTTCCTTTGCCCTGGGCTTGGCCATCGTGGGACTGGAGTACGGTTTCTTGAATATGTATAAAGTGGGCTGGAATATAAGCATCGGTTCGCTGGTGGCCAGCATCTCAGTGGCGCTGATCCTGATCCTGGTAGGCATCCTTTACTATAAAGAGGCGCTCACGGTACCCAACCTGGCCGGAGTGGTGCTGTGCCTGGCGGGACTGGTGCTGATCAATCACTAGGGTGAAATAAGATTGGGAGTTAGCGCAGTAAGGCCACGAATTGCGGGGGGATTTCGGTTTCGAAGCGCATCGGCTCGCCGCTGATCGGATGACGGAAGGCCAGCACCCGGGCGTGCAGAGCCAGGCGGTGAAGGGGGTCGGTCTGGGCACCGTATTTCTTGTCGCCGGCTATTGGGTGGCCGATGTCGTGCATATGCACCCGGATCTGGTTTTTACGGCCTGTCTCCAGATGGATTTCCAGCAGCGAATACTTGGATGAGGTTTGCAGCACCCGGTAATTGGTTGTGGCCTCCAGCCCATCGCCCGGGGTGGAACTGCTGTAGATGAGCCTGGTTTTGGTCTCCAGCAGCCAGGACCGGATGGTATCCCCGTCCTTGTCAATGCGGCCTTCAACCACTGCAACATAGGACCGCTCAGTCACAAAGTCCCTCCAGTTGTCCTGGAAAAGCCGCTTCACCTCTTCATGTTTGGCAAAAATGATCACCCCGGAAGTATCCCGGTCCAGGCGATGGACGATGAAAATACGGTTGTGTGGGTTCTTTTCTCGAACATAGTCGGTCAGCTGATGGTAGGCGGTACGTTTCCTCTCGGTATCGGAAGCTATCGTCAGAAGTCCGGCTGGTTTATCGACCACTATCAGGTGCTGGTCTTCAAACAGGATCTTAAGCCCTCCGCCCACTTCCTTGCCCCAATTAGGGGAGCTGTCCACTACCACCTCCTGACCCGGCCGCAATGGGTGGTTGTACTGGTGGACGATCTTGCCGTCTATCGATACCTGCCCCCGGGTCAGCAAGGATTTTATGTTGTTGCGGGATTGTTTGGGCAACCTCTCGATAAGAAAACTCATCAGTTCGGTCGGTTCAGAGACCGGCAGAAGAAGCTTGCGATTTACACCTTTGAATTGGCCTTTCTTATAGCCCCTGGCTCTCTTCATGCTATGATCCCCTTTGGCTTGAATTCTAGGTTTGTGGGTTACCGCCTCGACCAAACACCATTCAGGTAAAGCCAACCCATGAGGAGCTGGTGTATTGTATTATGGACCTTGGCTGTCCTTGTTATTACTACCGATAGCCCGTCCCTATGCTGATGCTCTTGACATAGACGCGGTTTTATCTCTTGCCGGTATTGAACTAGAGGTCCATCAGCCAGCCCCAGAAGAAACCAAGGTTGCCAGCAGCGCAAAACCGTCGATCAGGTACTTAAGGATACTTACGGAAGTGTCCATGGATTATGGTCTCCCCGCCCTGGTCTATTCACAAAAGTGCTCTTATGATACCATATGTCCGCCCTGGACGCTTATTACTTGATTACCTTACAAGACGATTTCGGCTTCATCTCAGCACCTATCCCTTGCCACCATCAGCATCCTGATTGCGGGCCACGAAAAAAAACAGGGCTGCATCCGAAAACAACCCTGTGTAGGAAGGAATATATTTGGATCGGTAAGGACGATCCAGATGTCACTACATTAAAAAGCAATTTTTATGCCAAAGATCGTGCTACGCTGCTGTGATTGATATTTTTTTGCATCGGACAATTTCCTCAGCAACAATCAGATAGTGTTTACTCTCCCATAATTACGGTCCTGATAAATTCCCATCCTGGTCAATTATTCCAGGTGTCCTTTATTTGAATACAGTATACGCAGTCAAACGGACCGTTTTTGCTCAGTTTGACTCAATCCGACATACAATAGAGTATTTACCGTCGATACTAATTAACTGTTCTAATAACCTTACAAATGTATGGGCTTCTGAACATAAGGGAAAATTATGTGCAGCACTTATGGGCGTGAAGAATTGGTACGTATCTTGCTGTTTGATTAAGCAGATACTTACCGAAGGGTGGTTATAAAGGTGCTGATGCGTCAGGTCATAGTGAAGGATGAAATCAGTCCTTGGAAGGATAAACAAGGAATAGTGGTATGTGAGCGGATCAATGGCAAAACATCCGAAGGTGTGAACGGCAGGGGATTGGCCAAAGTCAGGATAGGCAATTCGCTCACGGAATGGATCTCATTTGAAAAACTGAAGGTAGATGAGCCTTACCTCAAATAACATAGCCTCTCAACTTTTGGGGTGCACTTTTAGTATTAGAGACACCAGTTTCTTCTGCCCGGGACTGAAGAAATGGGTGGGCTTGCCCAGAAGCAGGGATTTTATGTTGTTGAGGATTGTTTGGGCAACCTCTCGATAAGGAAACTCATCAGTTCGGTCGGTTCAGAAACCGGCAGCGGGATCTTGCGATGCACGATTTAATTTGCCTGGTTTGCCGCGGTTGTTTTTTTACAATCCGGTCTCCTTTGGTTGGTCAAGTCGGGGCAGTCTCCACAGGCTATCCCCGTTTTTTGAATGAATACCACAGGTCTTTCAGTCCGCCCCATAAAAAGAGCAGGGTAACCAGCAGAGCGAATCCTCCGATAACATACATAAAGATATCCAGCAGCCTAGTCATGGTTATCCTCCGTCGGTAGTCATACTAAAATCTATTCCTGGCCCGCGATATGAATTCCTTGTTACCAGTCTACCACAAACCCAGGCGGTCAAACCCGCGATGGGACAGTTACCGGGTTACCGGTATTCGAATTAGTGAAGAAACAAACCGTCTGGCCGCTGTCGATATCGGACTGCAGCCACAACTGGGTTCCCGCTCGGACCAAATCGTAAACCTTTACAACCGTCCCCCATTTGTCATAACCGGGCAGGTATTCATCAAACCGTCCGGACAGTTTGTCAAGCTGGACCGGATTAAACACTGTTTCGGTCTTGCCCGGGAACAGGGCAACGTAGAAAATCCGGGTCTCGACCAGGTCCTGAAAGAAGTGAGTGCCAAAGGAGAGCTCCGGCATGAATCCCCCTTCTTCCCTGGCTACTTCGACCAGCACCCTGGCGTTGCATATCTCCGCAAAAGAGACCGGCACCCCCAGGGAAGGGGTGCTGCTGCCCCAGCGCCCGGGTCCGATCAACATGTAGGGGTATTCCTCCCGGTCCGCGAAGATCCGGTTAAGCCGGCCCACCAAACGGGCCACCTGGTAGCGGTCATTGATGGGAAGGGCGTTGTAGGCATCAGGCTCCACATAAATGACCCGGGCCAGCTGCAAGCCGATGCTCCCGCCCATGGTAGAGCGACGGGTGGCAAACAACAGGCGGGCCGGATCGAATTCCGGTGTCGGCCGATGGGCCTGTTCGCCGGGATTGGTCTGCAACGGACGGCACTGCAGCAGGTTGATGCGCAGCTGGCCCTGGTCATCGAAGTTGGCCGTAAATTCGGTATCGACCGGGTAATCATAAGCGGTGGCCAGAGTCCGCAGCAACTCCCTCATCAAGACGGGAAATTCACCTTGGAACAATTCCGGGAAGCTCAGTATCCAGGCGTTAGGGGCTGGCCGGCCCGTTTCCCGGTAGCGGTTGATAACCTGGTAATCCGGGGCAGCCACCTCTTTCCACCAGGGCAGGCCACTCAGCTGCCCCGTTATGGCCGACAGATTGATGCTGGCCCACTCATTGCGGGCCAGATCCAGCACGTCCAGTTTATGCTGCGAGCAGCGGCTCAATTCCTCCGGATCGGAAAGCGGCTGCAGGGTGGGTTTGTCCAGGGCTACGATTCGGGGATAATCATCATCGACCCGGTCCACCGCCCGGGTTCCCAATCCCACTACCAGGCGCAGCATCCCCGCTTCGGGATCCATGTCTTCGTGCCAGGCGTAGGGATTGTGCGACATGGCCACCCCAGCCAGATCGGGGAAGAAATAGGCGGAATGCATGGAACCGGACACTCTTTGCACCAGTAAGGCCATCTGCTCGTCACTGTCGGCCATGCCGCGCTGAAGCCGGTAGGCGAGGGCGTCTTCGTTCATGGTGCTGGCATAGATGGTCTTGACTGCCTGCTCGAAGTTGTCGTATCTTTCGCTGGGATTGCCCTGGTTTACGCAGAAGATGCTCTCGTATTTACCGGCGAAAGCGTTCCCAAAACCATCCTCCAGCAGGCTGCTGGAGCGCACGATCACCGGCGACTGACCAAAATAGTCGAGCATCTGCCCCAACTGGTCCTTGATGACCTCGGGCATGATCCCCTTAAGGATCCTTTCGCGCAGGAGCGGGGCCAGACGGAAATAGTTCTCCTCCATTTTCTGTTGCTGGCGCAGCTCCCAGCACTGGTTCTCGACCAGGTAGGTATAGAAAACGTCGGAACCTATATAAAACGAATCGTGGGGTTCCAGATGCCGGCACCAGTCCCTGGCAACGTCGGACTCAAGGATTTTGCGGGCCAGGATCATGCCCACCGTCTTGCCGCCGATAAAGCCCGAACCAACCAGGCGGTTGCGCATCTCCACCAGGTCTTCCAGGGTGAGATAGCGACGGGCCAGCTCCAGCATGCGTTCGTCCCTGCCCAGCACCATCCGGGCCAACCGATCGACCATGATCGTTTCCTGTTCCGCGGTATCGTTTTTGCCCTGCCTTTTATCGTTCAGCAATTCTTCCGCATCCAGGAATACCCGGTCCCAATAATCGATTTTGCGCTGCACGCTGCCCGGCCCGCGGTTTTGAAAGCGGGAGAATATCTGGGCGGTCCGGGTACTGCTGGTGATGGGGACAAAGCTTTCACCTTGGCGGGCATGGGGCAAGAACATGGTGGGTGAGTAACGGTTCCAAACCTTGAGTGGGTGGACGTAGATTTCCCCTTCAAAGCTGAACAGGTCCAGCAATAGCTGGGTGGTCTCGCGGATGCGGGCAATGGTGGCGTAGGAATTGCGGTTCCTTATCAAAGCGAAATAAGCAATGGTGTCCAACCTAAACAGATAGGGGCAGGTCACCTGAAAAAAGTTGCCGATCATCAAGTCGGTAGCCCAGGCCGACAGCAGGTCGGAAAGGCTGTCAAACACATAACATACCCGCTTCCCCTCCTGAGTGGCAATATTATGGATCTGGCTGGAAAACGTCTCGAAACCGAGAGCGGCGTCCAACTGGTATTCGATTATTTCGGGTCCGGGGTCCAGGATAGGCGGGTGCTGCCCGAAGCGCAGGTACACCACCCGGAAGTGCTGGCTGCGGGCCTGCTCCACAAAAGCCCTGGCCATATTGCGGTAGTCAGCGATATCCTCCACCTGCCATACCACGTTATCCCCCCATCGCAGTCCGTCCAGTACAGCATCGAGTCCGGCCAAGCCGGTAGAAGCGCGGTCGAAAGACGACATAACTGCCCATCTCCTTTCCTTTAGATCATCTTAAGCCCCTGGTCCCCGCCCGGATCAGGCCGGGCTCACTTCGCCGTAATTGTAGGCATCCTCGCCATGCTGGGTTAAATCCAGACCGATGTCTTCATCCTCATCCGATACTCTTAAGGGGGCAACCAGGGTCAGCATTTTCAGAATGCCCACGGTCATGATCGATGCAAAACCGGCCGTAGCCAGCACAGCCAGCAACTGGACCCACAGCAAATGGGGATTGCCCATAAGCAAGCCGTTAACGCCAGCCGAATTTACCGCAGTGGTCGCGAACACACCGGTGGCCAACGCTCCGAAAATACCACCCACCCCATGGATGCCAAAAGCGTCCAGGGAATCGTCGTAATTGAAACGGATTTTAAGGCTGCTGACGGCAAAGTAACAGAGCGGCCCAGCCAGCAATCCCATCACGATGGCACTGGAGGCAGTCACGAAACCGGCTGCCGGGGTGATGGCTACCAGGCCGGCCACCACGCCGCTGGCCGCTCCTAGAGCGGTAGGTTTGCCCTGGCGCAGCCATTCGGCCGCGGCCCAGCCAATGGCCCCGGCTGCTGCCGAGGTGTTGGTAACCAGGAAGGCATGTGCGGCCAGGCCGCTGGCACCCAGGGCACTGCCGGCATTGAAGCCGAACCACCCGAACCACAGCAACGCTGCTCCCAGCATGGTCATGGGCAGGTTGTGGGGTACCATCGGCTCGGCTCCGTCCGTCTTGCGCGGCCCCAGCAGCAGGCAGGCGATCAGCCCGGAGATGCCTGAGCTTATATGGACTACCGTACCTCCAGCAAAATCCAAGGCGCCCAGGTTGCGCAGCCAGCCATCCACTCCCCATACCCAATGGGCCAGGGGATCATAAACCAGGGTGGTCCACAGCAGCACAAACACCACGAAGATCGAGTACCGCATCCGTTCCGCAAAAGCGCCACTGATAAGGGCCACAGTAATGATGGCGAACATCATCTGAAAGAGTACAAACACCTGGTGAGGGATAGTGGGGGCATAAGCCAGGCTTGGCTCTCCCCCCACCCCGTTTAGGCCCAGGTACTGGAGTCCGCCCACCAGGTGGTTAAAATCCGCTCCAAAACCCAGGGAATAGCCGATCAGGACCCATTGTACCGAGACCAGGACCATGGCGGTAAAGCTCTGCATGATGATGCTGAGTACATTTTTGCGGCGCACCATGCCCCCGTAGAACAGAGCCAGGCCGGGGGTCATGAGCATGACCAGGGCGGAGCATATTATGACGAACGCAGTGTCCCCGGTATCGACACCGGGCCCTTCTGCGCCGCAGGCGAGCAACGGCAGCCCCAGGGTCAACAGCATGGCATTTATTATCAATAGAACTGCTTTAACTTTCGGTTTCATTTCATATCCCTCTTTCCCAAGCAATTTTCGGCGTTCCGCCCTAGAAAACAAAAAAGCGCTGGTGGCAGGTCGCCACCTGCATCCAAGCGCCATTGCCTGGTGTTGCTTATGAAATTATAGTGCCGCTGCGCCTTCCTCCCGGGTGCTGATACGTATTACCCTCTCCAGCGGATAGACAAAAATCTTGCCATCCCCGTGCTTGCCGGTGCGGCAGCTGTTGATAATGGTGGATATTATGTTTTCCACTGATTCATCATGGCAGACGATCTCTACTTTGATCTTGGGATTCAAGTCCACCGATACCTCACGGCCCCGATAATACTGTTTTTGGTTATTCTGAAGGCCCCGCCCCTTTACCTCGCTGGCGGTCATGCCCCGGATCTGGATATTTTCCAGGGCGGCTTTCAGGTCTTCCAGCTTGGAAGGCCGGATGATGGCCTCAATCTTCTGCATACGGCTCCCTCCTTCAGGTTAGATTGTCCCTTCCATCGGACAGCAAAAAAGGAGCCCGGCTCTTCCCGCTGCCGGGAAGGCATCAGACTCCTTCGTCCAGGTTCATTGGTGTAGATCTACTCCTATAGTATATTCGCCTCTCGCCGCCCCGTAAATGGCTTGCGGGCAAACATACTGTATACCTGACGTCCAATTCAGGCCGGGGGCGGGTTGGCGACCGTATCCACCCAAGCGTAGTCTCCGCTGGCATACTCCTGCAGGGAAATACAGGCAGGTGCGCGACGGTGCCGCTGCTCCCGTATCACTTCCACCAGTATCTGCAGGGTGTCCAGGGACGTTATCACCGGTACATTTAGTTCTACCGCCGTGCGGCGGATCTGAAATCCATCCCTTGAAGGCGAACGTCCCTGGGTTAGGGTGTTTACGATCAGATCCACTTGACCACATTTAAGCAAATCGATGATGTTAGGTGAACCTTCCTGCAGTTTCCTCACCGGTTCCGCCGCGATGCCCAATCTCTCCAGGGCGCAGGCGGTTCCTTCGGTCGCCACCAGTTTGTAGCCCAGCCGTGCCAAACCCTGCAAAAGGGGCAGAGCCTGCTCCTTATCGCGGTCAGCGATGGTGGCAGCGATGGTACCCCGGTCGGGAATATGCATACCAGCCGCCAGCATCCCCTTATAAAGGGCGATGTGCAGTGATTTATCCATCCCCAGCACCTCCCCGGTGGATTTCATTTCGGGACCCAGGCTGACATCGACCTGTTCCAGTTTGCCGAAAGAGAAGACCGGTACCTTGACCGAGTAGAAACCGGGCCGGGGCTGCAGTCCGCCTGTGTATCCCTGCTCGGCCAAGGTGCGGCCCAGCGCCGCCAGGGTAGCCATTTTGACCAGGGGCAGACCGGTCACCTTGCTGATAAAGGGTACGGTACGGCTGGAACGGGGATTGACCTCAATGACATACAGCTCGTTATTATGCTCGACGAACTGGATGTTGATCATACCCTTGACCTGCAGAGCCAGAGCCAGTCGGGTAGTGTAGTCCACCACTTTGGCGGCGGTGCGGACTTTGAGGTTGTAGGCTGGAAATACCGCCATGCTGTCGCCGGAGTGGATACCGGCCCGTTCAATATGCTGCATGATCCCGGGAATCAGAACCTCGTGGCCGTCCGCCACCGCATCCACTTCCAGTTCCTGACCCAGCAGGTATTTGTCCACCAGCACCGGGTGATCATCGTGGATCTGCACCGCTGCTGTTATATACCTCTCCAGTTCTTCCTGGTTGTCGACGATTTCCATAGCCCGGCCGCCCAGAACATAGGAGGGCCTCACCAGCACCGGGTAGCCGATGCTGCGCGCCGCTTCAACTGCTCCCGCCAGAGTGGTGACACTGCGCCCAGGGGCCCGCGGTATTCCCAATTCCTGCAGCAAACGGTCGAAACGCTCCCGGTCCTCGGCCCGGTCGATACTGTCCGGGCAGGTCCCCAGGATTTTAACCCCCGCCTGGTTGAGGCATCCAGCCAGGTTGATGGCATTCTGACCCCCAAACTGTACTATCGCTCCTTCAGGCCGCTCCTGTTCAATAATGTTCATGACATCTTCGAAGCTGAGCGGTTCAAAGTAGAGTCGATCGGAGGTATCGAAATCAGTACTGACCGTCTCGGGATTGTTGTTGACGATCACTGCTTGACGACCGCTGTCCTGCAAAGCCCAGGCGCAGTGAACCGAGCAGTAATCGAACTCTATGCCCTGTCCGATCCGGATTGGCCCGGAGCCGACTACCAGAACTTTAGAGGAATCCGGTTCAGAAAGGGCTTCGTTCTCCTGTTCGTAACTGGAGTAGAAGTAGGGGCTGGCCGCCTCGAACTCTGCAGCGCAGGTATCGACCATCTTGTAGGCGGGAATCATGCCCAGTTTATGGCGCAGGCGACGCACATCACCCTCCTGCCACCCCCGCCCGGCTTGCAAGCGGGCGATATGTTGGTCGGTAAAGCCATGTACTTTGGCCTCCCGCAACAGCTGAGGATCCAGTTCCTGTTCCTGTAGGCGGCGGCTGAATTCAATGATATTCTTGATTTTATGCAGGAAGAAACGGTTGATGGCGGTTAGCTCATGGATAGTATCGATCTCCATCCCCCGGGCCAGCGCGGCGGCGATTATAAACAAACGTTGGTCGTCCGCCTGGCGCAGACGTCTCTCCAATTCACCTTGTTCCAAAGCATCAAGTTCCGGCAAATTGAGCCCTTCTATACCCAGGTCCAGGCTGCGCACCGCTTTCAACAGGGCGCCTTCAAAACTGCGGTCGATAGCCATGACCTCACCCGTGGCCTTCATCTGGGTGCCCAAACGGCGCTCCCCGCCCGCGAATTTATCAAATGGCCAGCGGGGCATCTTCAGTACAACGTAGTCAATCGCCGGTTCGAAGCAGGCCATGGTCTTGCCGGTGACCGCATTGGGTATCTCATCCAGGCTGTAACCGATAGCGATGCGGGCCGCCACTTTGGCGATGGGATAGCCGGTGGCTTTGGAAGCCAGGGCGCTGGAACGGCTTACCCGAGGGTTGACCTCGATTACATAGTACCGGCGGCTGTATGGGTCCAGGGCGAACTGGATGTTGCATCCTCCGGCTATCCTCAGGGCCCGGATGATTTTGAGGGATGCATCCCGCAGCATCTGCAGTTCCCCGTCGGTGAGGGTCTGGGCTGGTGCCACCACCATACTGTCGCCGGTGTGGATACCGACCGGGTCGATATTTTCCATGCTGCAGACAGTGATGCAGTTGTCCAGGTGGTCGCGCATAACCTCGAATTCTATCTCTTTATACCCGGCCACGCTTCGCTCGATCAGGGCCTGGCCGATGGGGCTGGCTTTCAGCCCCCGGGTCACTGTCTCCTGCAGCTCCTCATGATTCTGTACCTGGCCCCCGCCACTGCCGGCCAGGGTGTAGGCCGGTCGGACAATGAGGGGAAAACCGCTTTGGCGGGCAAAACTCCGGGCCTCTTCCCAAGAGGTGACGATGGCACTATCCGGTACCGGTTCACCGATCTCGTTCATGGTGGCTTTGAACATCGCCCGATCCTCAGCCTGGGCGATGGCCTCCAGCGGCGTCCCCAGCAGCGGCACCTGGTATTTGTCCAGGATCCCTTCCCGATGCAGGGCCAGAACCAGATTAAGCCCCGCCTGCCCGCCCATCGTGGCTATTATGCCGTCTACCCTTTCCCGTTGCAGGATCTTCTCGGCCGTCTCGACCGTCAGGGGTTCAATATAGACCCGATCAGCCATATTGGCATCAGTCATGATGGTGGCGGGATTGCTGTTGAGGAGTGCCACCTGGATGCCTTCCTCCCGCAGGGCCCGGCAAGCCTGGGTGCCGGCATAATCAAATTCGGCCGCCTGCCCGATAACGATGGGCCCCGAGCCGATCACCAAGACCTTCTTGATATTGGTAGCAACAGGCATGAGTCTATTCCCCCTTACGATGATGCGCCGCCGTTTGCCCGGAGCCGTGTCTGTGCACCATCTCCAGGAACCGATCGAAAAGGTAGCCTGAGTCACGAGGACCGGGATTGGCTTCGGGGTGGAACTGCACCGAGAAAACCGGCTTGGTCTTATGAACCAGACCTTCTGCAGTTCCGTCATTCACATTGATAAAGCTAATCTCCGCCTCATCCGGAAGTGAGGCCGGATCGACCGCATAACCGTGGTTTTGGGAGGTGACCAGGCAGCGTCCGCTGAGTAAATCTTTTACCGTATGATTACCTCCCCGATGCCCGAATTTTAGTTTATAGGTGCGGGCACCAAGGGCCAGGGCAATAAGCTGATGACCCAGGCAAATCCCGAAGGTGGGAACGTCCCGCAGCAATGTGCGGATTTGCCCCACCGCCGCCTGGCAGGCCTGAGGGTCACCGGGGCCGTTGGACAGAACCAATCCATCCGGGTGGTGCTCCAATACTGCCTCCGCGCTGCTTCCGGCGGGCATCACCACCACCTCGCAGCCCCGATTGACAAGCGAATCTATGATGTTCTGCTTTACTCCGAAGTCCAGCAGCACTATTTTCAAGGGACCATCTCCATATGTGACTGGAACTGGTCGGGTGACACTCTGGACCAGGTCCCGCTCCAACCAGAACCTCCCCTGGGCGGCTGCCTCTGTTATATTGGACGCCTCATCCCAGCTGGTAGTCAGGATTGCCCCCATTGTCCCTTGGCTGCGCAGGATGCGGGTTATGGCCCGGGTGTCGATACCCATCAGACATGGAATTTGATACCGGTCCAGGAATTCGGCCAGGGTCCAGCGTGATTGATAATGATCCGGGCACACGGCCATCTCATGTATGACCAGGCCTCGCAGGGCGGGGCTGACAGACTCGAAGCCGTAGTCCCCGCAGCCATAGTTGCCGATGCTGGGATAGGTAAAGGTCAGGATCTGCCCTGCGTAGGAAGGATCGGTGATGATCTCCTGGTAGCCGTTCATGCTGGTGTTGAATACTGCTTCGCCATCGACATGAACCGGCCCGTTCAGCATCTGCCCGCTGAAAACCATCCCATTCGCCAGAACCAGATGTCCTTTCATTGTGCTTACCTCCTTCCCGAATCCTTATTGGCGGGCTATTTTCCCACCCTTTGACAGTGATCTGAAGATCAGATACCGGCTCCGGGCTAGGTCGGTCTTTCGCCGCCAGAACTCATATCCTCGATTTAAAAGCTGCGATCGTTTATTTAATCAGGCTGTTACCGGTAAGATACCGATCTACCTCCCGAGCGGCCAGTTTGCCTTCCTGGATGGCCCATACGACAAGGCTCTGACCCCGGCGCATGTCGCCGGCCACGAACACCTTTTCCATATTGGTGGTAAAGACCCCGAACCGGGCCGCTACATTGCCCTGACTGTCCCGGGCCAGATTCAGCTCATCCGGCAGAGCATCCTCCGCTCCGCTAAATCCAAGGGCCAGCAAAACCAGATCTGCCGGCCATGTCTTTTCACTGCCGGGCACCTCGATCGGCTCCAGCCTGCCTGAGGGGCCCTTAAACCAATTGACCGCTGCCGTATGGACTTCTTTCACCTGGCCCCTGGCATCGCCGACGATGCGGCGGGTGGATACCAGGTAATGGCGCGGGTCTGCCCCGCTGACCTCGATGGCCTCAGCCTGGCCGTAATCCACTTTTTGCCGGTGGGGCCATTCGGGCCACGGGTTGGTGGTCTTGATTCGCCTGTCGGGAGGCTCCGGCCGGATCTCCAGTTGGTGAACGCTGCGGCAGCCCTGGCGGATGGCACAAGCCACGCAATCGGTGCCGGTATCCCCGCCACCGATCACGATAACGTCCTTGCCGGCCGCACTGATATCAGCGTCTGATCCATCTCCTTCCAGCACCCCCCTGGTGCAGGCCTTCAGATAGGTTAACGCCTGGTGCACCCCGCTCAGATCGGTGCCTTCCACCTCAAGAGCCCTGGCCCGGCCAGCTCCGCCGCACAAGATCACTGCATCATAATTGGCAACCAGGGTGGCGGCGGGCAGGTCCGAGCCGATCTCGGTTCCAACCACGAACTTGATACCCGACTCCTGCATAAGTTTGATGCGCCGCTCAACCACGTCCTTACCCAGTTTCATATTCGGAATTCCGTAAACCAGCAATCCCCCTGGCCGGTCCTCGCGTTCGAAAACGGTCACATCGTGGCCAACCGCGTTCAGGTAATAGGCACTGGCCAAGCCGGCCGGACCTGATCCGACTACTGCTACCTGGAATCCGGTGGAGGCACCGCGCACCGGCTCCACCCACCCTTCCCGGAAGGCTTTTTCCGTTATCTCATATTCAAGGCTGTTTATGGCCACCGGTTCCCAATAGGTTCCCGCTGTGCAGGCTCCTTCGCAGGGGGCGGGACACACCCGGGAGGTGAATTCGGGAAAAGGATTGGTGCGGGCCAACCGCCGCCAGGCCTCATCCCATCGGCCGGCATAGACCATTTCGTTCCATTCCGGAATAAGGTTATGCAGGGGGCACCCCGAGGCAGCGCCGTTGAGGATAATCCCGCCCTGGCAGAAGGGGACGCCGCAGTTCATGCAACGGGCTCCCTGCAAGCTCATTTCTTCCGCATCCTGGGGCAGCCTGATTTCATCCCAGTCCTTTATTCTTTCCGCGGGCGGCCGCTTGCCCGGTTCCACCCTCGGGTATTCCAAAAATCCGGTTGTTTTCCCCATGCCTGATCCTCCTCCCTACGTCCGCCTCTTACCGGCTCGGTACGATCAATCCCGGCTCTCTTTTGGCAGCCGGTACCGGATCGTATGCTCGGTTCATATCTTGGATGATTTGTTTATAGACTGCCGGAATCACCCTGGTAAACCGGGGCGCGTAGTCCGCCCATTTTTCCAGCACCCGGCGTCCCAGGGGACTGCCGGTATGGGCGGTGTGTTTGGCCACCAGGGTCCTGATTTTCTCCAGTTCGCAAGGGTCGATAACCGGTTCCAGCAGCACCAGGCTGTGGTTGCAGGCAGCCGGATCCAGATTTAGGATGTAGGCAATGCCGCCAGACATACCGGCAGCGAAATTGCGTCCGGTTTTACCCAGGATTACGACTTGCCCTCCGGTCATGTACTCACAGCCGTGGTCGCCCACTCCCTCTACTACCGCACTGATCCCACTGTTTCTTACGCAGAATCTCTCCCCGGCTATACCGTTGATATAGGCCTCCCCGGAAGTGGCGCCATAGAACGCAACATTGCCGATGATTATGTTACTCTCGGCGGTCAGAGTCGACCCCCGGCGGGGGTGAACGATGATTTTGCCGCCTGACAGCCCTTTGCCGATGTAGTCATTGGCGTCGCCCTCCAGTTCCAGGGTTATTCCCGGTGGAATAAAGGCACCGAAACTCTGCCCTGCCGAGCCTACAAAAGACAGCCGGACAGTATCCTCGGGCAAGCCTTGAGCACCGTATTTGCGGGTTATGGCACTGCCGGTCAGCGTACCCACCACGCGGTCGACGTTGTTTATTTTCAGCCGGGCCCGCACCGGCTTGCGCTGCTCGAGGGCCGGCTGGCACATGCGCAGCAGCTTGCGGGCGTCGAGTGATTTCTCCACCAGGTGGTCCTGGGAACGCCTCTTGTGGCGTCCCACCTCAGGGCCGGCATAGGGCTGGTAGAGGAGCGGGGACAGATCCAGGCGGGAGGCCTTCCAATGTTGAGTCTCCCTGGGCCTTAGCTTGTCGGTGCGCCCGACCATCTCGGCCAGGCTGCGGAATCCCAGCCGGGCCATGATCTCCCGCATCTCCTGGGCCACGAAACGCATGAAATTCTCCACGTGCTCGGGCTGGCCGGTGAAATTTCGGCGCAGCCGCTCATCCTGGGTGGCTATTCCTACCGGGCAGGTGTTCAGATCGCAGACCCGCATCATGACGCACCCCATGGCAATCAGGGGGGTGGTAGCGAAACCGAACTCCTCCGCCCCCAGTAGGGCTGCAATCACTACATCGCTTCCGGTGAGCAGTTTGCCGTCAGTCTCCAGGGCCACTCGGTCCCGAAGCCGATTCAGTACCAAAGTCTGGTGAGTCTCGGATAAACCCATTTCCCAAGGCAGCCCGGCATTCCTGATGCTGGTGCGGGGGGAGGCGCCGGTGCCGCCGTCATAACCGCTGATGAGGATGACGTCGGCTTTGCCCTTGGCCACCCCCGCCGCCACCGTGCCCACTCCCACCTCGGAAACCAGCTTGACGCTTATTTCCGCTTCTTGGTTGGCGTTTTTAAGGTCATGGATCAATTCCCCCAAATCCTCGATCGAATAGATGTCATGGTGGGGGGGCGGGGAGATCAGGTCCACTCCGGGGGTTGAGTGGCGCACCCTGGCTATGGCCGGGAAAACCTTGCCCCCGGGCAGCTGACCGCCTTCGCCCGGTTTGGCCCCTTGGGCCATTTTGATTTGGATCTCGGCGGCATTCACCAGATAATTGCTGGTCACCCCGAAACGCCCGGAGGCCACCTGCTTGATGGCGCTGCAGCGGGAATCCCCGTTTTTATCCCGAATATAGCGCTCCGGTTCCTCCCCGCCTTCCCCGCAATTGCTCTTGCCGCCCAGCCGGTTCATGGCTATGGCCAGGCATTCGTGCGCTTCCTTGCTGATGGAGCCATAGGACATCGCCCCAGTCCGGAAGTGCTGCACAATCGACTCTACTGGTTCGACTTCTTCGATGGGTATGGTGTCAGCACTGTTGAGATTGAATTCCAGCAGGTGCCGGAGGGTATATATCTTCTCATTATTGATGCGGCGGGAGAATTCCTTAAAAAGTCCATAATCAGTCTCCCGGCAGGCCCGCTGCAGCAAATAAATCGTTTCCGGATTATACAAGTGGATTTCCCCGTTTTCTTTGCATTGGAAATAACCGCCCACCTCAAGCGAATCCCGGTTGGGATCATTGCGGTTGAAGGCGCTGTTGTGCCGCATCCAACTTTCCCGGGCTATCTCCTCCAAGCCGATTCCGTCCAAGCGGGAAGGGGTCATGGTAAAATAGCGGTCGACCAGTTCCCGGCTGAGGCCGATGGCCTCGAAGATCTGAGCCCCATGATAACTGCGCATGGTGGATATGCCCATCTTGGTCAAGACCTTCAGCATCCCCTTGACGCATGCCTCGATGTAATGCGACCTGGCCTCGGCCCGATTCAAGCCGGCCAGCCATCCTTGTCCGGCCATCCGGTCGACTACCGCCAAAGCCAGATAGGGATTGACCGCCGTCACTCCATAGCCCACCAGAGTGCAAAAGTGGTGTACCTCCCGGGGTTCGCCCGACTCCAGCACGATGCCCACGTTAGTACGGATTTCCTGGCGGGTCAGATGATGATGCAGCCCGGCGCTGGCCAGCAGTGCGGGGATGGCAGCCATTTCTTCATTGATTCCCCGATCGGAAAGAATCACGATATTGGCACCCTCAGCGATAACCCGGTCAGCTTCCCGGAAGATCCGCTCCAGAGAATTCTGCAGGGCCCGCCCGCCTCCGTCGACACGGTAGAGGATGGATATGGTGGCCGACTTGAACCGTTCGTCATCCAGCCCCTGGATGAGGCGCAACTGCTGATCGGTCAAAATTGGATGGGGCAGCATGATGCAGGCTGAATCACCGCGCTCCGGGTCCAACAGGTTACCGGTATTGCCCAGAGGCAGGCTGAGCGAGGTGACGATCTCTTCCCTGATCCCGTCAATGGGGGGATTGGTCACCTGGGCAAACAACTGCTTGAAGTAGAGATACAATAACTGCGGCTGGTCGGAAAGCACCGCCAGAGGCGAATCCATACCCATGGAGCCTACCGGGTCCTTGCCCAGTTCGGCCATGGGTTTGAGGGTCATTTCTATATCCTCGAAGGTATACCCGAAGGCCTTCTGGAGGCGAAGCAGGTCCAAACCGGGCGTTTCTTCAAGGGTGGACGGGACAGGGAGTTGTTCCAGGTCTACAATCCGCCGGCGGTTCCAATCTGCATAAGGATGCAGCCGGGCTATTCCCTGTTTGATCTCTTCATCACTGATTATCCTTTGCGCCCTGGTATCTATCAGCAGCATCCGGCCCGGCTCGATCCTCCCTTTATATACAATCTTCTCCGGCTTGATGTCGATTACCCCCACTTCCGAGGCCAAGACCACCCGGTCGTCGTTGGTGATATAATAGCGGGCCGGGCGCAACCCGTTGCGGTCCAATACCGCGCCAATGACTACGCCATCGGAGAAACCAATGGCAGCCGGTCCATCCCAGGGTTCCATGATAAAATTGTTGAAACGGTAGAACTCCTTCAGTTCGGCGGACATCTGTTCATCCGTCTCCCATGGTTCCGGTATCATCATCATCACCCCATGGGGCAGCGAGCGGCCGGTCAGGTACAGGAATTCCAGGCAGTTGTCGAACATGGAGGAATCGCTGCCAGTCTCATCGATAATCGGGAAAACCTTATCCAGATCTTGGAATAGAGGGGATTCAATCACCTTCTGCCGTGCTTTCATCCAGTTGACGTTGCCGCGGATGGTATTGATCTCCCCGTTATGGACCACATAGCGGTTGGGGTGGGCCCTCTCCCAGCTGGGAAAGGTATTGGTACTGAAGCGGGAATGGACCATGGCCAGGGCGGAATCGAAATCTAGGTCGGAGAGGTCCAGATAGAATTCCCGCAGCTGTTTGGCGGTCAGCATTCCCTTGTAGACGATGGTCTTGGATGACAGGCTGGCAACGTAGAAGGTCCCTCCCTTATCTGCGCATAAAGGGATAATAGCCCTCTCAGCCCGCTTGCGTATGGTGTAGAGCTTCCTTTCAAAATCCGCACCGCACCTGGTAGTATGGCCCCGGGCGATAAAAACCTGGATGAAGCGGGGCATGGAAGATCGGGCGCTGTCGCCGATGCTGCTCCGGTCAATGGGGACTTCCCTCCAGCCCAAGATCCTCTGGCCTTCCTCGGCTACGATCCGCTCAAATACATCCATCTGGGTTCGGCGGAAATCATCATAGCGGTGGGCGAAGATCATCCCCACCCCGTAGCTGCCCGGACCGGGCAGGGTGAATCCCAACACCTCGCATTCCCGGCGGAAGAAGCGGTGCGGTATCTGGACCAGGATGCCGGCCCCGTCACCGGTGTTCTCGTCAGCTCCACTGGCACCACGGTGACTCAGGTTTTCCAAAACGGTCAAGGCGTCATCTATGATATCGTGCGATTTGTTTCCCTTGATATTAACCACGAACCCCATACCGCAAGCATCATGCTCGAAGGCCGGATCGTACAGGCCTTGCCTGGCTGGTAATCCATTTCTCATCTTACTCACCCTCACCCTCATCGGCAAATTTGAGCGGGGTCCTGGCGCAAATAAAGGTCCTCAACACCGCCCAAACGGTGCCGAGGACCTCATCGTCCCAAACATATCTTGGTTTCTATGCTGTAATCGGGCTGCGCCATTGCATCCCTTAGTGCTATTCTATCCACCCCATGGCCGGGTGGCAATGGGGCACGAGCAGATATAATGTATACATCTTGGCTTAGAACTTGGTCAGATAACTGGTCACTTCCCAGGGTGTGACTTGAATATTATACTCATCCCATTCCACCAGTTTGCCGGTACTGAACCTTTCATATATGTGGCTGCCCAGAGCACTTTTGACGAGTTCGTTCTTATCCAACTCATGCAGGGCTTCCAGCAGGTTGCCGGGCAGGCTGCCGATCCCCAGGGCCATGCGCTCCGATTCCTCCATCTTGTAGATGTTGCGGTCCACTGGCGGTGGGGGCTCGATCTTGTTTTTGATGCCGTCCAGACCTGCTATCAGCATAACCGCCATAGCCAAATAGGGGTTACAGGTGGGGTCCGGGTTTCTTACCTCGATACGGGTGCTGGCGCCGCGCTTGGCCGGAACCCGAACCAGGCAGCTGCGGTTGGCTCCCGACCAGGCAATGTTTACCGGGGCTTCATAACCTGGTACCAACCGTTTGTAGGAATTGACGGTCGGATTGGTAATGGCCGCAAAGGAGCGGGCATGCTTCAGAATACCGCCCATATAGTAACGGGCAGTGTCACTCAACTGATCCGGACCGTTGGGGTCGTAGAAGGCGTTCTGTCCGTCCTTGAACAAAGACTGATGGGTATGCATGCCAGAGCCATTGATGCCAAAAAGCGGCTTAGGCATGAAGGAGGCATGCAGGCCGTGGCGCTGGGCTATGGACCGGACCACCAGTTTGAAGGTCATGATGGCGTCGGCTACCTGCAGGGCGTCCCCATATTTGAAATCGATCTCGTGCTGGCCGGGGGCCACTTCATGGTGGGAAGCCTCGATCTCGAAGCCCATCTCTTCCAGGGTCAGGTCCATGTCACGCCGGGCATTCTCGCCCAGGTCAATCGGGGCCAGATCGAAGTAGCCGGCTTCATCCTGGGTCTGGGTGGTGGCATGGCCTTTTTCGTCAGAAAGGAACAGGAAGAACTCTGCCTCTGGACCGACGTTCATCGTGTACCCCAAGTCATGGGCTTCCTGCAGCACCCGTTTCAGGTTGTTGCGGGGGCAGCCGGGGAAGGGGGTACCGTCGGGCAGGTAAATATCGCAGATCAAACGGGCCACCTTGCCATTGGCGGAACGCCAGGGGAATATTACGAAGGTATTCAAGTCGGGTACCAGGTACATGTCGGATTCCGAGATGTCGACAAAACCGTTGATGGATGACCCGTCAAACATTATCTCCCCATTGAGCACTTTATCCAGCTGGCTGATCGGTACCGCCAGGTTTTTCATGATTCCGCCAATGTCGGTGAACTGCAGTCTCAGAAACCTGACGTCGTTTTCTTTGACCTTATTGATGATTTCCGATTTCTTGTCCTTCATGGTCGTCACTCCTCTCTATTAATCCTGGTCCCCGAAGGCGGTAATGACCGCCAGGGCCAGATCTTTCATGGATATGCTGCGGTTCATGCTCTCCTTCTGCATAGTACGGTAAGCTGCCGCCTCGTCGATGCCCAGATTTTTCATCAGAATCCCTTTGGCCTTTTCGATTAACTTACGGCTTTTGAGGCTGTCTTTGAGGGAGGTCACCTGGCGTTGGATAGAGGTTAGCCGGCTCTGATAGAGCAGGAGTACCTCAATGACTGCCAACAGGGTTTCCTCCGTGTAAGGTTTTTGGATGTGGGCTACTTCTGCCGGGATCCGATCCAGTGATCCCTGTACCAGCACCAGCACTGAACTCAGCCCGTCTCCCTCGATTATGCCGGCAATCTCCGGCACGCTTCCCCCTTCCAGACCCGAATCCATGATCACCAGGTCTGGATACATGGTGCGGGCCCGCCGCAGCAGTTCCGGGCCGTTGCCCGCTTCAGCCTCGACCAGGTATCCGGACCTGGTCAGTAATTCTTTAAGTCGCCGTCGGCTGTTTTCCTTGCCATCGCCGATAAGTATGGTTGCCCGCTTCACATCCTCATCACCTGCCTCATAAAAAATGCCCACGGTATGGCTGGAGATTACAGCTGACCATGGACACCATCGTCCGTTGAATATTCTTTTTTATTACATGCTCAATTATAGAAGCCCCGCAAATGGATTGCAAGGAACGACGGCGCTATATACTGTATACTTGAACGGGGGAAAGCCTTGTCAAAACGCGCAGCGCAGAGCGGCCCGTTTATAGTTGACAATGGAAAAACCTCTACTTACTATTTACTAAGAGAGTATCTGAACGAACATTCAGTCATGGGGTGAGGATTGTGGAGCCTGTTATAACCTCCAAAATGATGGAGAAACGGGAGAAAATCTTGGAGAGCGCCCAGGTGTTGTTTGCGGAAAAGGGCTACGTCAACACCCCGGTGCGGGAAATCATCGACCTGTCCGGATACGGGACCGGTACCTTCTATAAGTACTTCAACAATAAAGAAGAGGTGCTCAAGGTCCTGCTGCAGGACTTCCTGGACCAGATAATATCCGCGGTGAGAGAGTTCTTCAACCGGGAGAAGGATCTCTATGTGCGCTTTATCGAATCCAAACGGGTAATGCTGGAGGTTTTCGCCCGCAATCAGAAAATGGCCGAGATATACAGCCGGGTCCATGGGATCAGCGACAGCATCGACCAATGCCTGCAGGAGTTTGACAACCGTTTCCTGGCTTTCACCAGCCGCAACATCGAATACGGCATCAAAAGAGGCCTATTTCGAGACTTGCCGGTAACTCCCGTGGCCAGCGCCACTCTAGCCATAATCAGATATGCAGTCAACCAATGGATAGTCCGGAAGACAATTTCCGAGCCGGAGATGATCGATATGGTCATCTCCTTCCATCATTCTCTGGCCGTTGGAATAGTCAAGGACCACAGCCTGATCACGCAATACGAAACTATATAAGATCCTTGACGGCAAAATCGGCTGATTATGAAGACCCAAACAAATAATCAAAGGAGGGATATCATGAAGGTAGTAATTATTGGCGGAGTAGCTGGAGGGGCCAGTGCCGCCGCCCGTCTGAGGAGACTCGACGAAGAGGCGCAAATCGTGATGTTTGAACGGGGCGAATACATTTCTTTCGCCAATTGCGGCCTGCCTTACTACGTTAGCGGAGTAATCCCCAAGAGATCCAGCCTGCTGGTGCAAACCCCCAAGGCCATGAAGAGTCGTTTCAAAATCGATGTTCGCACCATGAGCGAAGTGGTCGGCATATTCCCGGAGGCCAAAGAGGTAGAAGTCAAAAACCTGACCAGCGGTGAGACCTACCGGGAGAGTTATGATTACGTGGTTCTCTCCCCCGGTGCGGCCCCCATAACACCAGATATTCCTGGCGTCAGACTGCCAAATGTGTTCACTATCCGCAACGTTCCCGACAGCGACATGGTCAAAGGGTATGTCGATGCCCAGCTGCCGGCCAGCGCAGTAGTGGTAGGAGCCGGGTTCATCGGCCTGGAGATGGCCGAAAGCCTGCATACCCGCGGGGTGGAGGTCCATGTAGTCGAGGCCGCCGATCAGGTCATGGGCCCGCTGGATCGTGAAATGGCGGCTATCGTCCATCAATATATGCGTAAACAAGGTATCAAGCTGCACCTCAACAGCCAGGTGGTGGCTATCGAGGGTACCGACAAGGCTGAAGGCATACGCCTGGCTGACGGCACTTCTATCCCAACCCAGATGGTGGTCCTGGGCATCGGGGTCAGGCCCGAGACCAGTCTGGCCCGCCAGGCCGGTTTGGCTATCGGCTCCACCGGGGGCATCCTGGTGGACGAGTACCTGCGCACTTCCGATCCTTTTATCTATGCTGCCGGAGACGCCATCCAGGTACGTGATTTGGTGACCGGGCGTGATGCGTTGGTGCCTATGGCCAGTCCCGCCAATCGCCAGGGCCGCATGATAGCCGATAACATCTGTGGTCGGGCCGTCAAGTACAACGGCGCTCAGGGCACCGGCATCGTCAAGATTATCGATCTGGTGTGTGCGGTCACCGGCGCCAACGCCAAAATCCTTAAAAAGATGGACATCGCCTTTAAGTCATGTATAATCCATCCCTTCCCCCACGCCACCTATTACCCGGGCGGCACCCAGATGACCCTCAAACTGCTGTTCACCCCCGACACCGGCAAAGTGCTGGGAGCGCAGATTGTGGGCTATGATGGGGTGGACAAACGCATCGACGTGGTGGCCACCGCCATTAGGGCGGGCATGACCGTTTTCGACCTGCAGGAACTGGAACTGGCCTACGCTCCGCCCTTCTCCTCAGCCAAGGACCCAGTCAACATGGCTGCCTATGCAGCCGGCAACATCATCAACGGCGACGTGGAAGCAGTCGATTGGCTGGACATACCGGAACTAAAGCAAAAGGGAGGGTTCCTGCTCGATGTCAGGACTGCCAGCGAGGTGGAGAAAGGACCAATCGACGGAGCGGTCAACATACCACTGGATGAACTGCGCAGCCGTCTGGATGAAATACCCCAGGACACCACGGTGGCGGTCTCCTGCCATGTGGGTTTGCGTTCCTATATAGCTACCCGTATCCTGAGCCAGCATGGTAAAAACGTCAGGAATATTACCGGGGGATACAAACTCTACCAAACCTTGAAAGCCGACAAGCTATTGTAATTTTACCGAGTGCGGTCCCGGCATACCAATACCAGAAGGAAGCTCGGGTAAAAGCAGAGTCCGATGTCCCGGTGTGGCACCATACCAGCTAGCACTTGACCCGTTTCCACCATGTAGGTGGAAACGGGTTTGCGTTATTCCACTAAAGCCCATCACCAGCAATAGGAGACCCATGCCAGAACCGCGATGGGCAGGATCATCTCCATCATTGCCGACCGCTATCCTTTGCCTTTAGTCGGTCGGCCAGGTGTTTCACCTGGGCTTTGAGGTTTAAGACATACACGTATTCATCCTGCTTGAAGCCTTCCACATTATCCCATCGTTCGGCCTTAAGTCTCTGCACCGCCTGCTCAATATCCCCTTGCTCCTGGTCCAGGAGTTCGTAAATGCGGTCGTGGTAGGCAACCGTTTCCCGGATAGACCGGGAGAAGAAATCGCTGATCTCTTCCCGGCCGGTGAAAACTATGTTGTGCCCCTGCAGCAGTATTTCGGCCGGCAGCTGCGCCAACCGCCGCCCCGATTCTACATAGGCGTCATAGTCGGCTACAAACTCAGGTTCGATCTGGCCGGAACTGCTCATATACCCGCCCGCTTCCACTGCCACCAATACCCTTTGCCGGGGCAGGTAGTAACTCAGGTGGTCGCGGGTATGGCCGGGTGTGGCCAGCACCTGCACGCTGGTGGTGTCGTCTATCTCCACCACCTGACCGTCGTGCAGCGGTAGGTCGACCTCGAAAGTCCGGAAAGGCTCCGCGATCAGGCGGGAATAATCGAAACCGTCTTCAAGCTTCACGAAGCTCAAGCCTTCAGAGTTGATCTGGGTGATGACCTTTACTGCTCCGGGCCGCTGGAGAGTGGCCGCCGCCAACGGTGAGGCGGCTATCTGCATGTCCGGAAAAGCCTGCTTCAGGTAGGCGGCCGAGCCAGCATGGTCCCAGTGGGCATGGCTGATGAACAGATAAGCCGGTTGCCGGTCACCCAACACGGAGCGTACGGCCTCGACATACACCTGCCCCAAACAGCTGATGCCGGATTCGAAGATGGCGGGCTGCTGGGGAAGGTCGAGCAGATAGATGGGATAGGCGCTGCTGCCCAGAACGTGGAGATTGTCGGTCACTTTACCGGTAGTATGAATGCGCATTTACCAAAACACCTCCATAAGGGATTTGGAAACCACCAGGAGCCGACCATATGCGTTGGCCATATAAATAAGAGCTTATAACCATTATATTGCATTCGAATAAAGGCCGGATGAGAACATTTGCACGAGGTACGCTGCGGTCGGCTAAACAAACAGGTCCAAGAATTCCACTCAGCGGCGCCAGTTGAGTCTGGTTGTCTTAAGCAGGCGGTATTCGGCTACCACCAGGGAGAGCAAGGCCCAGCCGACCACGAAAGGTCCCCGCACGTAGTTGCTGCCCAGGGATATGAGCCCTCTGCCCACCGGATACAAGGCCTCATAGGCTAATCTCATATCACTGGCAAATATCAGGATGCCCGCCATAGCTATCAACCAGGCCGATTCGGTGCTATAGTATCCCCTGGAGATGGTGGCCACCGCATTCAGGGTCATATAGCCCAGCAGTACCGCGAATATGACCATCCCAATAAACAAGCGGAGATCGACGAAGGGAAAGAGCAACACCCCCAGGCAAACGATTACTATGATTATGGGCAAGGCAATCCATAATTCTTCTTTGCCGGGCGAGGCATCCTTGCGGAAGGCCAAAATCAGAAAGATGTAGGCGACTACGAAGCTGGCGATCCCGATGGGTATAGTGGTCCGGCTCCAGTCCCCCAGCAGCGGTGGGATGACGAAGAAAAAGTCCCCCAACGCCATGAAGGCGAAGGCGGCCGCCATGACTTTTTGCTCTGGGTAGTTTTTACGCAGGCTAATCGCGGACAAGGCCAGACATATCGAAACCGTTATCTTGAGCCAGGCCATGATACCCGCCTGGCTGTAGCGGTATTCGGATAACAATATCAGAACCGTCAGGGGCAGATAGGTTGTCAGTAAGACCCGCTGGGCATTATTCACGGTTACCCTTCCCTTTACCTATTTGTATAGATGATATGCTGCTGTCCCCGACTTTAGATTAGACCATGCTTCATAATCCTATCGGTGTAGGTTTGGCGATTGCAGGTATGGCAGGCAGGAGCGCTGTTTGATATGATGTTGAGGGATAATCCGGGAGCAAGCGGGTCGGGCAATGGAGATAAGACGCCTCCGCCACCCACCGCTGAGGTCGGTTGGGAATCTCTTCTACGGTTGATTACGAACAGCGTTTATTTGGAAGCATAGTAGTGAGGGCAGCGACCGGGTGTATTTAAATCAATTTGTGAAATTGTAAGCTTGCCATGAAAAATCCTATTCACTATTACCATATTTGCTGCATAATAAATACAGTTTCAGACAATTTTCTACTCTAGGGCGAGGGTCGCGCCCACTCATTCGATTAATAATGGAGGAATACGATGTCGCTCAAGCAAACACCGCTGTACCCGATGCATCTGAAGTACCACGGCAAACTGATTGATTTCGGCGGTTGGGAACTGCCAGTCCAGTATGAGGGGTTAGGCATCATCAAGGAGCACAACATGGTCCGCGAGAAGGCGGGCCTGTTCGATGTCTCGCACATGGGAGAGGTCTTCATCGAGGGTGAACAGGCGGAAGATGTGGTCCAAAACCTGGTCTGCAATGATGTCAAGACAATGCAAGACGGCCAGGTCCTGTACAGCCCGATGTGTTACCCGGACGGAGGGGTAGTCGACGATCTGCTGATTTATCGCTACCATCCCCGCAAGTATCTGTTGGTCGTCAACGCCGCCAACGTCGACAAGGATTTCGAATGGATTACCCAGCACCTCGCAGAAGGAGTCACGGCCGTAAACGTTTCCGACCAGTATGCCCAACTGGCTCTGCAGGGACCCAAAGCCCAAGAAATACTGCAGTCGCTCTGTGATATCGACCTCAATGACATCCGTTTCTTTTGGTTCCAACCGGCAGTCAAGGTGGCGGGAGTGGAATGCATCGTTTCCCGCACCGGTTATACGGGTGAAGATGGCTTCGAGATATACATAAAACCGGCTGAGGCTGGATTTGTATGGGAGGAAATACTGGAGACGGGCAGCGACCGGGTGGTCCCGATAGGCCTGGGGGCCCGGGACAGCCTGCGTTTCGAGGCCAAGCTGCCACTGTATGGCCAGGAGATAGACAAGGATATAACCCCCCTGGAGGCTGGCTTGGGATTCTTCGTCAAACTGGAGGGTGATGATTTCATCGGCAAGGATGCCCTGGTAAAACAGAAACAAGCCGGTCTGACCCGCAAATTGGTGGAGTTCTCGATGGTGGGCAAAGGCATCCCCCGCTCCCATTACGAAATATGCAAAGATGGGCAGGCCATCGGCCATGTCACGTCCGGCATGCACTCCCCCACCTTCAAGAAACCGCTGGGTCTGGCGCTGGTCAAGATCGAACACAGTGCCCCCGGTACTGAATTCGATATCATAATCCGCGACAAGGCTATTCCGGCTAAAGTAGAAACCGGGCTCTTCTATCGCAAGAGGACCAAATCCAAGTAAGACTACTGCAGCCAGCCCCATCTCAAAGTGCCCACTGGCAACCAATAAAAGATTAGGGAGGAATTGGACATGAATATCCCGGGAGATTTGCTGTATACCAAGGATCATGAATGGATCAGAGTCGAAGGCACTAAAGGCCATATCGGAATCAGCGACTTCGCCCAGGCCCATCTGGGTGACATCGTTTTCGTGGAACTTCCTGAGTTGGACGCCCAGGTCGAACAGGGACAAGCCATCGGAGTGATCGAGTCGGTCAAAGCGGCTGCCACCATGTTCTGCCCGGCGGGCGGCACGATAGTAGCGGTCAACGAGGAATTGGAAGAATCCCCGGAACTGCTCAACGAAGACTGCTATGCCAACTGGATTGCTGTCGTTGAACTGGGCGACCAGACCGACCTGGAGAAATTGATGGATCCAGCCGCCTATACTGAATATTGCCGACAGGCAGAAGCAGAGGAATAAGCTGATGAAATATACACCCAATCCGAACCCGGTGGTGGATGAGATGCTCCAAACCATGGGGCTGTCCAGTCTGAGCCAGCTATTCAGCGACATTAAACCTGAACTGCAGCTGGACCGGGAGCTTAATATCCCGGGAGGCTGTGGAGAGATGGAACTGCGCTCCCATCTGAAAGAACTAGCCGCCCGCAACCGCAATACCGAGGATTTTCCCTGTTTCCTGGGGGCCGGTGCCTATGATCATTACATCCCGGCAGCGCTGGAACAACTGTTGCTGCGCTCCGAGTTTTACACCGCCTACACCCCTTACCAGCCCGAAATCAGCCAGGGCATCCTGCAGTCCATTTTTGAATATCAGACCATGATCTGCAGCCTCACCGGTCTGGATGTTTCCAACGCCTCCCTTTATGACGGGGGCAGCGCCCTGGCCGAGGCCTGCAGCCTGGCCTGCGTAAACAGCAAAGGACGGCGCAAAGTAGTGATCCCGGACACGGTACACCCCGAATACCTACAGATTTTGAAAGCCTATTCGCTGTCCGGGCATATGGATATTGTCGTGGTCCCGGGCCGCGGGGGGGCCGCGGACATCGAAGCCATGCTGGCCGCCATTGACGATCAAACCGCCGGCGTGGTGATCCAACAGCCCAACTTTTTTGGCATAATCGAGGACGCCGCATCAATTGAACAGGCCGTCCATGCCCATAAAGGCCTCCTAATCATGGCGGTGGAACCCATATCGCTGGCGGTTTTGAAATCCCCTGGCGAGTGGGGTGCCGATATCGCCGTAGGGGAAGGCCAGCCCCTGGGCTTAAGCCTCTCCATGGGCGGTCCTTACCTGGGTTTCATGGCCGCCCGCAAAGCTCTGATGCGTAAGATCCCAGGACGAATCGTGGGCCAGACCACCGACCTGGACGGCAAGACCGCCTACGTCCTGACCCTGCAGGCGCGGGAGCAGCATATCCGGCGTGAACTGGCCGCTTCCAACATCTGCTCCAACCAAGCCCTGTGCGCCTTGGCGGCCAGCATGTACCTGACTTTTGTCGGCCCCCGTGGCCTTAAAGATATAGCCGTACGCTGTCACCAACTGGCCCTCTACGCCCGTCAGGCGCTGGAGAAGGTCGGACTGCATCTCAAGTTTGAGCAGCCTTTTTTCAATGAATTCGCTGTTTCTATAAGCAATCCGAGCGCGGCCAACCGCCGCCTGCTGGAGAATGGTATAATCGGCGGGTATGAACTGGAGGACGCCCTGCTGCTGGCCTTCACCGAAAAGCGCACTACCGCCGAGATCGATCGCCTGGCTGCGGTGTTGGGAGGTAAATAGTCATGAACAAACTAATTTTCGAAAAAACCATCAGCGGCAGCAACGCCTTTTCCCTGCCTGATTTCACCAGCGGCCAGCCTGATTGGGAAACAGCCATCCCGGCTCATTTACGGCGCAAGGACCAACCCCTCCTGCCGGATGTGAGCGAAGTGGAAGCGGTGCGCCATTTTACCGAATTGTCGACCCGCGCCTATGGGGTAGACAGCGGCTTCTACCCGCTCGGTTCCTGCACCATGAAGTACAATCCCAAGATCAACGAGTGGGCCGCCCGCCTGCCCGGTCTGGCTGGTTTGCATCCCTTCCAGCCGGAGGAAATCATGCAAGGCGCCCTGCAGTTGTATTATGAAATGCAGGAGATGCTGGCCGAGATCACCGGTATGGACAGCTTCACCCTGCAGCCCGCGGCCGGCGCCCATGGCGAGATGGCCGGGGTGATGATAATTAAGGCTTATCACCAGCACCGCCAGGACCATAAACGGACCCGGATGATGGTGCCCGATTCCGCCCACGGCACCAATCCAGCCACCGCCAATGTGGTGGGATTCGATGTCATCGAAGTCAAATCCAATTCCCGCGGCCTGGTGGACCTGGAAGACCTGCGGGCCAAAATGAGCCCCGAAGTAGCCGGTCTGATGCTGACCAACCCCAATACACTGGGTCTGTTCGAAGAGGATATCAAGGAGATTGCCGATATCGTGCACGACCAGGGCGGTTTGCTTTACTATGACGGGGCCAATCTGAACGGCATTATGGGGGTAACCCGGCCCGGTGATATGGGCTTTGATGTGGTCCATGTCAATTTGCACAAGACCTTCAGCACCCCCCACGGCGGCGGCGGCCCGGGGTCAGGCCCGGTAGGAGTGAAGGCTCCTCTGGCCGATTTTCTGCCCGTACCGGTCGTGACCCGGCAGGGCGAGACCTACCGGTTTGATTACCAACGTCCCCTTTCCATCGGGAAGGTTAAAAACTACTATGGTAATTTCGGGGTCATCGTCAAAGCCTATACCTATATAAAAGCCCTGGGCGGAAGCGGTCTGAAGGAAGCCTGTCAGCATGCGGTGCTGAACGCCAATTATCTGCGCCATAAGCTGCGCGGCACCTATCATATACCCCAGGACCGGTTGTGCAAACATGAATTCGTGGCTACATCCAGAAACCAGACCCCGCAGGGGGTCACCACCCTGGACATAGCCAAGCGCTTGATCGATTATGGCTATCATCCCCCCACGGTGTATTTCCCCCTGATCGTCCACGAAGCCATAATGATCGAGCCCACCGAAACCGAATCGAAGCAGCGCCTGGACGACTTCACCGCGGCCATGCAGGCCATCGCCCAGGAAGCACAGGATAATCCGGATCTGGTCATCCATGCTCCTCATGATGCGGTGATCAAACGGGTCGACGAAGTGACCGCCGCCCGCAAGCCAGTATTAAAATGGGAGGGACGCTAGTTGATGAAAGACCTGGTAATCATCGGGGGAGGCCCGGGCGGCTATACTGCTGCCATCCGAGCCCGTCAGCTGGGTATGGAGACGGTCCTGATCGAAAAGGATCGCTATGGAGGGACGTGCCTCAACCGGGGCTGTATCCCCACCAAGGCCTACTGCCAGAATGCCGCGGTACTCCGCAGTATTTACAACAGCAAGGAATTCAATATCGAGGTCGGCCACGTTAGCTTCGATATGGCCGGAGCCCGGAGGCGCAAGGACGATGTCGTAACCCGGCTGGTATCCGGAGTAGAAAAACTGCTGAAAGATCATGGGGTAGAGAGAATCAAAGGGCGAGCTGAGGTGATAGATAAAAACACCGTGGTGGTTTATGGTCAGACCATCCAGGCCCGCAACCTGTTGATCGCTACCGGTTCCATCCCGGTGCCCCCGCCTTTTCCGGTCATGAACCTGGAAATGGTAGTTAACAGTGACCAACTACTGGATTTGGACAAGGTGCCGCAGCGCCTGGCCATTATCGGCGGCGGGGTGATAGGCCTGGAGTTTGCCGGTATATTCAGTGCCTTTGGCAGCCAGGTGACCGTTCTCGAGTATCAGCCCGATCTGTTGCCAGCCATGGATCTGGAGCTGGGCAAGCGGCTGCGGATATCCATGAAAAAGCAGAAAATCAACGTCCACACCGGGGTGGTAGTCGAGCAGGTCGAGCCCGCCGGCAATCCCTGGCAGGTCACCGCCACTGGCAAAACCGGGAGCATTCATGTAGAAGCGGATCTGGTGCTGAGCGCTACCGGCAGAAAAGCATGCACAGACGGGCTTAACTTGGACCAACTGGGCATCGCCGTTGATGACCGCGGTTTCATAAAGGCTGACCAGCATATGGCTACCAACATCGAGGGGGTATATGCCATCGGTGACGTCACCGGCGGTGTAATGCTGGCCCATGTGGCCGCGGCCGAAGGGGTGGCGGCGGTGGAAAATATAGCCGGCCTAAAAGCAGCCGTACCTTACCATGCCATTCCCGCCTGCGTGTTTACCTCACCCGAGATCGCCAGTGTGGGTTTGAGTGAAGAGGCAGCCAAAGCCCAAGGCATAGCCTATCGTACCGGCAAGTTCCAATTCGCTGCCAACGGCAAAGCGGTGGCCATGGGCGAACCCGACGGAATGGTAAAGGTGCTGGCTGATGAGCAGGACACCATCATCGGCCTGCATATCCTCGGCCCCCACGCCAGCGACCTGATCATGGAAGGTACCCTGCTGGTGCAAAACCGCATGAAGGTTGACGATGTAGCCGGTACCGTCCACCCCCATCCCACTGTAAGCGAGGCAGTCATGGAGGCTGTTTTGGACGTCAAAGGCCAATCCCTGAATCTTTCCCCGCCCCGGCGCAAATAAGCCGGGATCGGGAGGGGTGCAGCCGGCTGCGGGCACAAGTATCCGAAAACCGAAAGGCATCTTGCATATATGATTGAGATCATCAACCACTGCACCGACCCATTTTTTAATATGGCCTTGGAAGAATACCTGGTAACAGAATCGGACCGGGATGAAGACGTTTTCATGCTATGGCAGAACCAGCCCACGGTGGTGGTGGGCCGCAATCAGAACACCATCGAGGAGATCAACCAGGCGTTTATAGAGCAGCGGGGTATTTCGATAGTGCGCCGACTTTCCGGGGGCGGCGCGGTTTACCATGACCTGGGCAATCTGAACTTCACCTTTATACTGAATGACGGGCGCGATTTCGCCAACTTTGAGAAATTCACCCGTCCGATCATCAATGCCCTGGCCCGTCTGGGAATAACCGCAGAGAATGACGGCCGCAACGACATCATCATCGCCGGCCGAAAATTCTCGGGCAATGCCCAGTACAAGCATCGCAGCCGCTTGCTCCATCACGGCACCATCCTGTTCGCCTCTGATATAGAAGATATGGTACAGGCCTTAAACCCCAGCGGGGTCAAAATAACTTCCAAGGGTATCAAGTCAGTGCGCAGCCGGGTCACCAACATCAGCGAACATTTGTCAGATCCGCTGTCCATCAGCGATTTCAAGCTGGTCTTGAGTGAAGAGGTGCTGGGCCGGGATTATGGGCGGGTCCATTCCTTGGGGGAAAGTGAGCTGGAGAAGGTCCGCCATCTACGCGAATGCAAGCACATAACCTGGGATTGGATATATGGTGCTTCCCCGGCTTTCAACCTGCGCCAGACTGCTTCCTTCGACTGGGGCAATATCGACGTCCGGCTGGACATCAAACGCGGCTTGGTCTGCGCCTGCCGGATTTATGGCGATTATTTCCCCCTGGGGGACATAGCGGAACTGGAAAACCATCTGATCGGTACCGTATACCGGCCGGCCGAAATTCGCTCCCGCCTGGCGGCAATCGGCCTGCGGCAATATCTCCCCCAAATGAGTGATGACGAGATGGTCGATCTGCTATTGGCATGATTTTGGGAGTTTTTTTGCTGTCAGCGACGGGTGTTCCACCCAACAAGTTGTCAACAACCCCGTCCCCGTGACATTTTTTCACGGGTGTTCCAATCAACAAGTTGTCAACAACCCCGTCCCCGTGACATTCCCGTGACATTCAGAATTTTGGTGCTATAAGCGACGAGGCCATTATTGAGGTATAAAGCATGGAATTACAACATATTAAAGGCAATACCTATGCATTGGAGATCAACGGGGCCGCTATCGGAGTGTATGTGTTCGGCGACCATCGCTGCCTGCTGGTGGACAGCGGACCATCTCCAGCCTGGAGCAAGGAAATCCTGGCCAACCTGGATAGGCGCGGTTGGAGGGTCTACGCCATCTTCAACACCCACGGCCATGCCGACCACTGCGGCGGTAATCATTTTATCCAGGACCGCACCGATTGCCGGATATTTGCCTCCGCCTTCGAAGCCGCCTGCATCGAACAACCCATATTGATCCCCTATTCAATGTACGGGGCTTTCCCGCCCAAACTGCTGCAAGCCCGGTTCATCATGCCCCAGGCATCGAAAGTTACAGACCTGGTCAGTGCCGGACCACTGATCATCAAGGGCCGTCGCTTCGAGATCCTGGAACTGGGCGGCCATACCCTGGGGCACCTGGGCATATGCACGCCGGACGAGGTGCTTTTTTCGGGTGACAGCCTTATCGCTCCGGAAATGTTGGACCTCAATCCTTTTCTCTACCTAGCCGACCCCAGCCGCCAGCTAGCCACCCTGGATAAGATCCGGGCTGGCAATTATCCCCTCCTATATCTTTCCCATGGGGGAAGGCAGGAAGACGCCTTGGCCATGGCGGAGGCCAACCACGCCATACTGGTTCATATCCTTGACTCATTGGTGAAATTGCTCTCGTCTCCCCTGACCCACGAAGAAGTCACCGCTGCCATGATATCCGGTCAGCGACTTCAGGTTAACCGTAACCACTATTTCCGCATTTTTGCCAGTATCGCCGCATTCCTCGCCTATTTGTCCAATCAGGGACAAATTAAATCCTATACTGAAAACGGCCGGTTGCTGTATCGCGCTTAGGCCAGCCGGTCTGCAAATGTGACCGGTGCTGATTGACCACCCAAGTGAAGCCGGTTCGGCACCGGCTTTTACTTGGGCTGAGACTTTAGTTAAATCCTCGTGGTTATTCCTCGGCGCGGCAGGGGCGATTCCTGGATCCCGTCTTATCAGGAGTGAGCAGGGCCAGGAAATGATTGGCTTCACGAAGCACATGGTCGGCCAACAACGGTATTATGATCGACCGGATCTCACAATCCAGGATCAACTGGTTGGCGGTGTCTTTAAAGTCCCTGATCCGCCTGGTGGCAACAATCTCATCCCGCATCAATTCCTGCGGGATCCGGGCGCGGGAGCGCTCAACCTGCAGGGCACGGTCCTCCAGGGCAAAGAATACGGCGGCAAAGTCATCAGCAGTATTGATCAGGTCATTTTCGGTAGGATCCAACAGGTGAGCTATGAACAGCGAGTGTTCCGCCATTATCCGATCCCAGAAAACCTTCTCCTCAAGGATCTCAGCGGTCGGATCCAAAGCCTTCCTCCTCTGCAGTCTTTCCAAATGATCGATGAAGAATAAGGCCTCACGCCGAATGTGCTCTATCAACAGGGGGTAATTGAAGGTGAACAGGGTACAATCGAGCATCCCTTCCAGGATGTCGGTCTTCAGCTCCACCAATGCCATGACGGCCTGGATCACTCGCTCATTGAATTCCTCTACAGTCTCCTCCAAATCCGGGTCGCCCTTACCCGCCCGGAGCATTAATTCCCGGCGGGTCAGGCCAATGTCGAATGGCACCCCGGTGAGGAATTCGGTCTTCTCTTCGGCAGCGATGGTCTTGTCGGTTACTACTTCACCTGAATTGAGGACCACCCGGCTGACGTTGCCGTTGGCCAGGTCTACCGCTTCCTCCAACAGTTCCTCGAAATCAAGCCGGAATTGGTTAGCCCGCTCGATCAGGTCCTGGTTTTTCTGAACAAATCCAGCCTGGAGGAAAAAAGAGTGTTCCTTCATGATACGCAGGAAAAACAGGTTCAGGCCGAGCGATCTCGAAACGAACGCCCCGGAGCTAATTCTCTTGGACACAGGCATCTCTCCTTTTTCTCTTAATACCCATATCATATGAAAATCACCTGCTTTTGGTTAAAGCGGTGTACCTGACCCAGTCTTCCCTCCTTCTGCCATCCCGATAATCTGTCAGTCCCGGCAACAATCACGACAACCTTAACCCCCCCGGCCCTTCAGCCTCGGTTACAGGCAACCAATGGAGACGCAGGCCCTCCTGATGGGCAAGATGGCAAACTGGTCCAAAGAACGTGATTGGTGCTGACAAAATCTGCATAAAAAAATCCCCCATGGCGCAATAGCACCGCAGGGGGATTTCCCGGTGGTATGATAGCAACTTGATTATTCTTATTCCTCCAGAATGAACCGCCAGCAGCAGAACCATTCATCCGGATGGGCGTCGGGCGGGCACCCTACACATTCAGTTTTGATCCTGGGATCGATGGCCTTGGCGAATCGTGAGTATTCTACCAGGCCGGCTGATTTACAGGGGTAATCTTCCAATTTCTGGCGTTTGCGGGCCGACTGCACCCGGCAATCGTTCATCTGGAACAGGATACTGTTAGGACTCTCATCGATGATGGACTGGACATTGATACGGGCATACATTCTGAGCCCCAGGGCCTTCTTCAATCCTTCCAATCCCGGTTTATCACCCAATCCCAGGTAGCGTTTGATTGACCAGGCCTCGAATGGGGAGAACCAAGCCCAGCAGGAATCATTGGTCCTCTTGGCATCATTCATTCCCTCTTTAAATTCAACCGCCTGGAACCATATCCCGTCGTTGGCCAGCCAGTTGACGCCAAGAGCATCGATCAAAGCAAGTATTTTTTCCCGGGGCATATCCAACAGCGGTTTGGGGACGCCGTTGACCATATCAAACCCCAGGGTCTTGCCCAGACGATTCATCTGGATGCCATAACTCTTCGGGTAAGCATCGGCGAGGGCTTCCAGGGCGCCCTCCCATCCCATTTGGTGCTCGACTTCCTTGAACCAGAAGATGTGATGTACCAATGTACGGTGGAACATGTCTACTACTAACCGGGCCAGGTCCTCCTGACTGAATCCCTCATCCCAAGCGTTCCCTATCTGCATCCATACTCCTCCTTTATATGTTAGTCTTATTTTATTTTACCGCCCCCAAGCCGCATCGACAATCCCCAAAATGAATATTCGTTCAGCTGCATAGGTCAGCAATCACAGACCCATTTATGGGGCTTATTCTTGCTTATGCAAAATCCTGTATAAAATAGTACTGGTCAAAAGTGGAGCGGATGCTTGGATATTCCGGCCCATCGGGGGAAACATTATACCAAATAGCAGTAAATTGGTCCGGACTTTACCATAGCTGGAATAGGAGTAAATGCGACAATGCGAAAGATGCCCAAAAAACCTGCGGCTCCTCCCCCGGCCCCGGAGCCGGCGGAAAAGCCTAAAAACCTTCAGAACATCAATATACCTGACATCACCCTGCCGGTGAGCCTGGCTGAGAAACAGACTCTCCTTAAACCACATATCGAAAGAAGCCACGACATTGTCAACCGGCCCTTTACCATCGGCGCGCAACAACCGGTGGAAGCTTACGCTATCTATATCAATGGGGTGATTGATACCGATGCCTTTAACGCCAGTATCCTGAGACCGTTGATGATATATGGCGAAGACCCCCAAAGTGCGGGAGACCAGGGCCCGGAATTGCCCGAATATATCGCCCGCACCCTTTTGACTGTGGGCCTGTTTCGGGAGATCGACCGGCTGGCTGATCTGGTCCGGGATATCTATGACGGGATGCTCATCATCATGCTGGAAGGCTCGTCCCAGGTATTATCCATCGACATCCATAAAGCCCACCTTCGGGCTATCGAGGAGCCAGTCTCGGAACGAGGCCTGCGTGGCTCCAAGGAAGGCTTCATCGAAAGCCTGGATGTGAACATCTCCATGGTCCGGCGCAGGCTGCGCGACCCCAAACTGGTAGTAAAAAAAACAGTGATGGGGCAGCGCACCCGTACCCAGGTAGCATTGTTGTATATAGAGGATATCGCCGATCCCAACATTGTCAAAGAGGTCGAAACCCGCCTGAATAACGTCCAAATCGATGCGGTAGTAGCATCCGGCTACATCGAGCAATTGGTCCAGGACCATCCCTGGACGGTCTTCTACCAGCACCGTGTCACCGAGAAGCCTGATAAAGCGGTGATGCAGATCTTGGAGGGCCGGGTTCTGATTCTAGTCGATGGAACCCCAAGTTCTATTTCCGCCCCCAGTCTGTTCGTAGAGTTCTTTCAAGCCCCCGGCGACTATTACGAACGCACCTGGATAGCTTCGTTCATAAGGGTCCTCCGCTACATTGCCTTCTTCCTGGCGGTGTCGACTTCCGCTATGTATATTGCGGTGGTAAATTTCCAGCCGGAACTGATTCCCCAGGAGCTCCTGGTGCCAATCGCTCGTTTCCGAAACCAGGTTCCGTTTGCAGTCGTCCTGGAGGTCTTGGTGCTGGAGATCATGATGCAGTTGGTAATTGAGGCCGGACATCACCTGCCTGGCAACGTAGGCCAGACGGTTGGAGTGGTCGGGGGCATAATCATGGGCCAGGCGGCCATCACCGCCCGCTTCGCCAGCCCGGCGGCGGTCATCGTGGCCTCATTTTCCGCCATGTGTACCTTTGTATTGCCGTCTCCGGGCATGGCTCTTATATCCCGTGTCCTGCGGCTGCCGATGATCCTGGCTGCCGCCTCCTTCGGGGCAGTCGGATTCGCCTTGATGTGGCTGATTCTTATAACCCACATGACCAGCCTGACCAGCGTCGGTGTGCCTTACATGAGTCCCCTGTCCCCCACCCGTTATCGTGACCTTAAGGATTCAATTATCCGGTATTTCCTCACTTCGATGAAAGACCGGCCTGTGTCCATCCCCAGCCAGGACAAGGTCCGGCAGGCCAAGCAGGGGGTGACTGGCAATCAATAAGGCTGATTTCCAGATGACCAGCAAACAAATAGGCTTCATGATCTTGGGGACACTGGTGGGCATCAACTTCCTGACCATACCCCGCACAGCCAGCGAGTGGGCCCAGCAGGATGCCTGGATAGCAGTATTGATTGGTGCCCTGCTGCCCCTGGTGGTACTGGTCCTGATCGAAAGGCTGGGACGGCAATTTCCGGAAATGGACTTCATTCAAATGTCGCAGTTCCTTTTCGGTAAAATTGCAGGCTCGGTGCTGGTTATATTGCTATGCTTTCACATGATAATTGGAGTAGCAAGAGAAATAGCCCGTTTTGCTTACGTTGAGTCGACCTTCCTCCTACCCGCCACCCCAATCTGGGCCATATCTTTATTGATCCTGCTGGTATCCCTGTATGTAGCCGGCCAGGGAGCCCAGGTAGTTGCCCGCATCAATGAATTACTGTTTTATCTGTACCTTCCGGCCTTTTTCCTGATTGTATACCCGTTAATGACTGTGGCGGATTACACATATCTGCTGCCGGTGGGCGGATCAGGCATCGGCAGCATAGCCAGGAGTGCCTTTGATGTCTCCCTATACTTCGGTCGGATGGAATTCCTTATGGTGGCCTATTTCATGGTGACCCGTAAGGACGAGGTGCTCAAAGCCGGGGCAGTGGCGCTGGTGGCGGTGGCCGTTCCCTATATGCTGTTCACCGCCGTTTGCGTGATGGTGTTTGGCGCAGAAGACCTGCAGGATCAGATCACGCCGATACTGGCCATGTTCAAATCAGTCGCTTACCCGATTCTGGAGCGTATGGACCTGCTTTTTATGGTAGCCTGGTCAGTGGCCTTTCGACCGGCTTTCAACCTGCTTTGCATGAGCGGTTACTCTCTAACCCGGTTATTAAACCTCCAGAAGAGAAAACACTACCTGATGATTCTGACCGTATCAGGCACGGCAGCCTACCTGTTATCTTCAATTCCCCGCAACATCGTCGATGTAATCATCTATTCGAATTGGCAGGGTTTCACTCATCCGATAGTCGGATTGGGTTACCCCCTCTTATATCACCTGGCAGCCAGGATACGGGGAGGACAAAAACAAAATGTTTAAGAAAATCTCATTGATACTAATAATCCTGACGGCCATTACGACCGGGTCCGGGTGCTGGGATGCCCAAGATATCGCGGAAAGATCGGTAGTGGTCTTGGGTGCGGTGGATTTGAACCAGGAGGGCGGTATACAGTTCGGGAAACCGGTCCAATATGACGCCACCATTCTAATGCCCAACCTTTATACCGACACTGCGGAAAAGGTGAGGATAGCACGGGTGTCAGGAGTCTCCCTCTCCGGCTCCCGTGACCAAAGGGCCTACATAAATCCGCAGACCATCCTGACCAGTATGATCAGGGTCTACCTGTTCGGAGAATCCATGTCCATCTCCGGCTTGGCGCCGGTGTTGGATTCGCTCCTCCGCAATCCATTACTTAGCAATTCCGTTTACATGGCAACGACGGAAGGACAGGCAGGTGATATGATAACAGTGCAGCCCCCGGATTTCCCTGACCTGGGGATATACATCATCGATCTGCTGCGCAAGGTCAACGACAAATCCTTTTTCCCGGTGATCACTCTCCATGATTTCCGGGTTCAATCTGCCAGCCCAGGTAAGAATCCAGTGCTGCCCATTTTAAGGGTAGATGCCGGTGAGGTCAAAATATCTGGCTTGGGTATCTTCAGAAAAGACAAATTGATCGACCGGGTAGGACTGGATGGGGCGCGCCCGCTAACTCTGCTGCGAGGGGTCAAGTGCAAGGGTTACATACCCTTTGTCATAACCCGGGAAGGGGAAGAGGTAGACCGGGGCACGGTGTTTGTCGGAAACGGCCGCAAAGTCAGAGTGGAACGCCAGGGCGACCAGTATACATTCAATATCACCATCACCCTAAAGGGGCAGTTGATCGAACACGAAAATCCGGTTATTCTCACCAGGAACCGTGAATTCCTGTCGATGATCGAAGCCCAGGTTGCCGCGGACATCGAGAGCGAATGCCAAACATTAATCGACACAATGCAGGAAGAATTTAAAGTGGACTGCATCGATATCAGCAAATACGCCCTGGCCAAGTGGCGCAGTGAATTGGAAGACACCGTAGACGAGGGGTTCATTGAAAGGGCTAACATCAACGTGGACGTAAAGGTGCATATAGGAAACACCGGGGATCTGATCTAGCCAGCATCGATCCCAGGAAAGCACACAACCATCGTTCGCTCCCGGGATAATTGGCCAGAAAACTGAAAACCTGCCGGTCTCCAGCGAGACGGGCAGGCTTATCGGTCTGGGGTTACATCCGATGGGGTACGAAAGTGGCACAATCGGTCTCTTCCGAACTGCCGGCATGTTTTGGTTCTACCTGAATCTTGTCGGCACAGCAATGATCCCCGCGCATATAAAAGTAACAAGTATCGACCGCGCATTTTATGCCTTGATTGGGATGCTCCATCTTCTTGGCCATTACGTTTTCTTCCCTCCAATCATTGAGTGTCTGATTATATTATGTGGAGCCAAACGTTGTACTATGCGGTCCTTTCTATAAACGGACCGCGCCATCGGGCTGGTCGGCCGCAAGGGTACCGGTGAGCATAACCGCGGAAGAATTTCGGGTATGTATACATTGTCAAATCCCCGCGCAGATATTATACTATCAGAAAATGATAATGATTATCATTATTGGAGTGTATCGCAATGGAGCATATCAAAGAAAAACTCAGCCAGGGCGGTTACAAATTGACCCGTCAGCGACAGGTGATCCTGGAGGTTATGCAGGACTCTGAGGGTGAGCACCTCTCCGCCGAGGAGGTTCTGCAGGTAGCCCGCCATAAGTCACCCAGCCTGGGAATCGCCACGGTCTACCGAACCCTGGAACGACTGGCGGGACTGGGGATCCTTTACAAAACCAGGTTTGACGAAGGCAAATACCGCTATGAACTGGCCGACGACGCTGAACACCAGCATCACCATGTTCAGTGCATCCGCTGCGGGCGGATATTCGAATTAGATGAAGGTCTGCTGGACAGCATAGAGCAAGAGATTATGAAGCAGGGTTTTACCGTTATCAATCATTTCCTTACGATCTATGCGATATGCCCTGAATGTAACCAAGATTAGATTCCTACAGGACTAATTTTTGATAATGATTATTGTTGTCCCAGGAGGGGAACACGATGTTAAAGACAAAAAAGAAACAGAAAAAGTTGTCCGGTTTTCAGGTGATTACCGGTTTGGAACCTATCTCTCCAACAGTCAAGGAGCGGGTAGATGTGACCCAGCTCAGCAATAACCAGGCAGGGCGGGTAACCGAGGTCCAGGGCGGGCAACAGCTAGTGGCCAAGCTGGAGAACATGGGGATCGTCCCCGGGGTCGTCGTGGTCAAGAAGAGTTCATCCTTAATGAAAGGCCCCGTCGTCCTGGAGCGGGAAGGATCCCAATTTGCGGTCGGGTATGGCATGGCCCAGGGAATTATGGTAGAGCCATTGGCCGCAAACCGTGAACCGATAGATTTAACAACCAAAAGGGTAGTTCTGGTGGGTAACCCTAACGTCGGCAAAACCCTGGTCTTCTCGCGCATAACCGGGACCGGAGTGGTAACCGGCAATTATGCCGGCACCACTGTGGAGGTGGTAACCGGCAGGTTCGAATACGAAGACCGCTACTATGAGCTGATAGACACCCCCGGTATCTATTCGCTGGACCAAACGTCCCCTGCCGACGCAGCAGTGGTGCAATTGGTTCGTGAAGCCGATATCATCCTCAATATCGTGGACGCCACTAATCTGGAAAGAAACCTTAACCTGACCCTGCAGCTCCTGCAGCTGGGCAAACCTATGCTGGTCTGCCTGAATTATTGGGATGAGACGGCTCACAACGGCATCACCATAGATGTTCCAGCCCTGGAGAGGATTCTCGACGTGCCGGTAGTAACAGCCAGCGCGCTGCGCAATGATGGGATATCCCGAATGGTCGGGGAACTGCCCCGGGCGCGAATCAGCCGCTTGGAGTTCGACTCGGGGGAACGCTGGCAGCAGATCGGCCGCATCGTGGACCAGGTGCAAAGGCTGGAGCATCGGCATCACACTCTGTGGGAACGCTTGGGCGAATTCACCATTCACCCCATCGGGGGAATCGTGACTGCGTTGGCAGCGCTGCTGGCCACCCTGTTTATCGTACGCTTCATGGGGGAAGGTCTGATCGGTGTCCTGGAGCAGCTCTACGCCGATTTATATGCCCCATTTATCATGAACCTGGTCGGTCAAATTCCCTCCGATTTCATTCGCGGACTCCTGGTGGGCTACAGTGTCGATCCCCTGGAGTCATTCGGGATTCTGACCAGCGGCCTCTATATCGCCTTGGTGCTGGTATTTCCTTATTTTTTGTCCTTCTACCTGCTGTTCGGCTTCCTGGAAGATTTGGGATATCTGCCCCGGCTGGCAGTGGTGCTCGATAATATCTTCCACCGGCTGGGCCTGCATGGTTACTCATCCATTCCGGTCATGCTGGGCCTGGGTTGTAAAGTGCCGGCCATTCTGTCCACCCGGATGCTGACCAATCGACGGGATAAAATCTTAACCATCGCCTTGATAATGATGAGCGCGCCCTGTCTGCCCCAGACGGCGATGATCGTATCATTGGGCATGAACTATAGCCTTACCACGGTTCTCTTCATATTCATGACTCTGGTGGTTCTGGCATTTGGTATGAGCATCCTGATTAACCGGGTGCTCCCCGGCAAGCCCGCCGATTTCTTCGCCGAGCTCCCTCCCTACCGGGTCCCGTCGCTGACGTTGATGGCCCGCAAACTATGGGTTCGGATAGCTGAGTATTTTTCTGAGGTGCTGCCCCTGATCGCCGTGGGGGTATTGGTCATGAGTATCCTGGACTTCGCAGGGGTAATCGAATTCTTGACTATCGCTTTGCAGGAACCGGTGGAACTAGTGCTGGGATTGCCTCCGGCCATTGCACCCATCATGCTGCTGGGGTTTCTGCGCAAGGATGTCTCCATCGCTCTGCTGGCGCCATTGGGTCTGACTGCCCAGCAATTCATTGTAGCCAGCATCTTCCTGGTGCTCTACACGCCTTGTGTCTCTTCGTTCTTTACCATGCTCCGGGAATTAGGGGCGGGGATGGCCCTGAAGATCATGGGGGTAGTGTTGGCGGCCGCAGTAACGGTTACGGCGGTGCTGCACATCGTCTTCAGACTAGTCGGTTAAAGGCAGGGGTGGCAATCCGGGAAGGCTTTATACCTTATCCGGGCCACCCTTTTTATCCCCCTCGGTCCCTTCCCGGGTTTTTCCGAAATAATCGGGAATCTTGAACATGTTCCAGAACTGGGTCATACTCTCGGTCACCATGCTTTGTGTCTCAATCGTATAAATAGACATTTCGATGGTGGTCAGAGCATCGAGGAAACCTTTCTCATATTGAGCCAGCACCGGGTTCATATTATTCAGCTGGTGCATTTTTTTTAAGATATCGATGGTCTTCTTGAGTGTCTCCATCTGCGGATTCTCTGCCATATAAATACTCCCTCCTCCAAAATGTCTTTTCATATTAAACCACGAAAGAATTTGAAAAAGAATACCGCCCTATCGACAATTAGTAGCCTGCTTTCGACATATTCGACCATCTGGTAATTGCGGTTTCCATGCTGCAAGATGAAGACCACATCGCCATGCCTTCTTTTTTACTCTGCATTTCAATCTATAGTAATGAATATTAACTCATCCTTATTAATATGTTTGGCCGGCCTAACAGTTATGTGGCTCTGGAACCGGGTTTTATGTCCCATGAAAATCAAAAACTCGTCCCGACATACTCTCTTACTCCTTTTGTATACACGACTGGGGTCGAACTGTGCTAATATTTATGAGAGGTTATCCTCAAATGAATATGGCTGGGGGCCATCCAATTGATCGAAATAAGCAACCTTACCAAGGTATATCACACCCTCCACCAGGACATCGTGGCCCTGGAAGACGTCAACCTCTCCGTAAAGCGCGGAGAGATTTTCGGCATCATCGGGCTGAGCGGTGCGGGCAAAAGCACCCTGATCCGCTGCATTAACATGCTGGAGAAGCCGACTCGGGGAACGATTGCGGTCGATGGCCAGGACATCAGCTCCCTCAACAAACGGGAGCTGCGGTTGGCCCGACAAAAGATCGGCATGATCTTTCAACAGTTCAATCTGCTCTCATCGCGCACCGTGTTCGACAATGTCATGTTCCCGCTGGAGATCGCCAATACCCCGCTGCCGCAAGCCCGGCAACGGGTGAGCGAACTGCTGGAACTGGTTGGGATCGCAGATAAAGCCCGGATCTACCCGGATCAGTTGAGCGGCGGGCAGAAGCAGCGGGTCGGTATCGCCCGGGCATTGGCCAACGATCCTAAATTATTACTCTCCGATGAAGCCACCTCGGCTTTGGATCCAGATACCACCCGTTCCATCCTCAAGCTGCTCAAGGATATCAACAGCCAGCTAGACCTTACGATTTTGCTGATCACCCATGATATGAATGTGATCAAGCAGATCTGCGACCGGGTAGCGGTAATCAGTGAATCTCGCATTGTAGAGGTGGGCGACGTAATCTCAATCTTCAGCAACCCCGGCACCCCCACCTCGCAAAGCTTTATCCGGGCCATCGTCCAAAAAGACGCCCCCGACGAGTATATTGAGAGCCTGATCAACAGACACCGGGACCAATACTCCTGCCTGGTACGGGTCTCCTTCATCGGCGCCTCGGCAGGCGAACCGGTTATCTCGGCTATGATCAAGCAGCATGGCATCGACGCCAACATTCTGTACGGAAATATTGACCGGGTCAAGGACGTTCCCTTCGGCCACCTCACCCTGGAGTTGATCGGGGACCAGGCAGCGGTGGACCAGTCCATGGGATTCCTGCGCAGCAACGGCCTGGAAGTGGAGGTTATATCATGATCGTGGCGAACACGGCAGTCCTGATCGGCACCATTATGGGTGTCAGCCTGGGAGCCGACTTGGCCTGGGTATGGGAAAAGGTTCTTCAGGCCACCTGGGAAACCCTTTATATGGTGGCTATATCCACCGGTTTAAGTTATGTATTCGGCCTGCCTCTGGGGGTAATCCTGGTCACCACCGGAGAAGGTCACATCCTGGAAAACAAAGGATTCAACCGCATACTGGGTGCATTTATCAATGCGGTACGGTCCATTCCTTTTATTATCTTTTTGATCCTGGTGATACCTTTCACCCGCCTGTTGGTGGGGACTTCCATCGGCACGGTGGCTTCCATGGTGCCATTGACCCTAGCGGCCATCCCCTTTGTAGCGCGCATGGTGGAGACCTCTCTCAAGGAGATCGACTGGGGTTTGATCGAGGCTGCCCTGTCGATGGGCGCCAACGCCTGGCAAGTGATCACCAAGGTACTGCTCCCGGAAGCACGGGCCTCCATTGTGCTGGGAGTCGCTATCACTACCATCAACCTGGTCGGCTATTCGGCCATGGCCGGTATCGTGGGAGGAGGTGGACTGGGAACCCTGGCTTATTATTACGGATACCAGCGTTATGAGGATTTGGTCATGTGGGTCACCGTCATAGTCTTGATCGCGTTTGTCCAATGCGTTCAGATGGCGGGCGACAAATGGGCGGCCAAAATCACAAATCAGAGGAGGTAACCTTAATGAGAAAGAAACTGCTGTTGATAGTCTGCGCGATTTTCCTGATGGCGATTGTGGCAGGCTGCAGTAACAAAACCGAGACGCCGGCTCCTTCCGGTCAGACCAACCAGCCGGCCGCAGCCAAAGTGGTGGTTGGAGCCACCGCCAAGCCCCATGCCGAGATCCTTGAGGTGGCCAAACCACTGCTGGCCAAGGAAGGGGTCGATCTGGAGATCAAGGTTTTCACCGATTATGTGCAATTGAATCCGGCCTTGAAGGACAAGCAAATTGACGCTAACTTCTTCCAGCACATACCCTATCTGGACGATTACAATGCCAAAAACAGCGCCAACCTGGTTTGGACCGTCAAGGTTCACAATGAACCGATGGGCGTCTACTCCAAACAGATCAAGAATTTGGACGAGCTGGCCAACGGTGCCAAGGTAGGCATTCCCAATGACGCCACCAATGGAGGCCGGGCCCTGATGGTGCTGGATAGCGCTGGTGTGATAAAGCTCAAGGAAGGCGTGGGAGTAACTGCTACCGACAAGGATATAGCCGAAAATCCCAAGAACGTGGTTATCACCATGATGGATGCAGCCATGCTGCCCCGGACCCTTGATGATGCCGCGATCTGCGTTATCAACAGCAATTACGCCCTGGAAGCCAACCTGAACCCGGTCAATGATTCACTGTTCATGGAACCCAAGGATTCGCCTTTTGCCAACGTGCTGGCTGTCCGGCCCGAAGACAAAGACAAGGATGTAATAGTCAAACTGGGTAAAGCCCTGCAATCACCGGAGGTCAAGAAGTTCCTGGAGGATACCTACCAGGGCGCCTGTGTGCCTTCATTCTAAACATAAAGTGTTTTTTGAGTTTATACCCCAGCATGGCTGGAACCGCCCGCCCGCCGCTGCCGGAACCGACACTGCCGATGCACCCACAGTCTAACCACTGAATCTGAAACGTTTAAGAAAGCTGAGCAGGACACCTGTTCAGCTTTTCTTTATGCTTTGCGTCGCCGGATAAGATGAGCAATAATAAGTAAAATAAAGGCAGCTTTCCAAATCTAATTTTAGTAACTGCCAGGAGAAAGAAATGAACGAAGCAGTCGCCAGCGGCCCTGCCGCGGCAAAGCAAAGGAAAAGGATCGGGACCCGGGGTACCATTAAGGTATTCATGGTGGCTCTGGCTTTGTTGGGTCAATTGGGGCTGTTATACTATCTGGTCGACACCCTGCGATCTCATACCCTGTATATCTACTTCCTGCTGGAAGTGCTGGGAGCGGTGACCATAATTTTTGTAGTGGCGCGGAACCGCAACTCGGCCTATACGATCGTCTGGTTGGTAATAATGATGGCCCTGCCTGTTTTTGGGTACCTGCTCTTCCTTTTATGGGGGACCACCGGCTTGACCCATAAGAGGAGCCAACAGGTCCGTGACAGCGTTGAGTATGGCAACAGTTTCACCGAGCAGGACCCGGATGTTTACCAGGATTTCGTGTCCACCCTCCCTGATCAGCAGCGCCTCGGTACCTATCTGATCAAAGAGGGGTTCCCCATTTACAACCATACCCGGGCAACCTACTATCCCCTGGGGGAGGTCCAGTTTGAGCAACTGATCCTTGACCTGGAGCAGGCCAGCCGCTTTATCTTCATCGAGTATTTTATAATCGCCGAGGGCCACATATGGGATCGGATTCATGACATACTGCGGGAAAAAGTCCAGCAAGGAGTCGAGGTGCGCATCTTGATGGATGAATTCGGCAGCATCACCAAGATATCCAATTCCTTTGTGGAGGAACTGAGGAGCGAAGGTCTGCAGGTCATGATGTTCAATCCCCTCCACACCAATATTTTCAGGATGTTTATCAATTACCGCAATCACCAGAAGATTACCGTCATTGATGGGAATATCGGTTATACCGGCGGTACCAACATTGCCGACGAATATGTCAACCTGGATAAGAAACTGGGCCACTGGAAAGACACTGCCATCCGCCTGGAAGGCAAAGCGGTATGGGGATTGACGGTGACCTTCCTGCAGATGTGGGACTCCGAATATGCCACCCAGTCGGATTATCCGCGTTACCGCCCCACGGTTCAACTGGAATGCCCGGGGTATTACCAGCCCTTTGCCGATGGACCGGTCAACAATCCCAAGAACCCCGCCCAAGAGGTGTTTCTGCAGATTATTGGCGAAGCCCATCAATATGTATGGATAACCACTCCCTATCTGGTCATCGACAACGCCATGCACGATATGCTCTGCATGGCAGCCAAAGGCGGCATCGACGTCCGCATCGTGACCCCCAGAATCTGGGACCACTGGTATGTTCACATGGTCACCCGTTCCAATTACGAGTCCCTTATGGAGGCCGGGGTCAGAATCTATGAATACACCCCTGGCTTCATGCATGCCAAAGTTATCCTGAGCGATGACAACAGTGCAGTGATGGGCAGCATCAATATGGATTACCGCAGTTTTTTCCTCCATTTCGAAAACGGGGTATGGATTAGCGGTTCCCCAGTGCTGGCCGATATAAAAAAGGATTTGCTGGACATTTTTGCAGCCAGCCAGGAAATAATCCTGGAGGAATGGAGAAAAATGCCGCGGCATACCAGATTCGGGCAGAACGTATTGCGCATATTCGCTCCACTTTTTTAATGCAAAAACTACATCCAGCTGTTATAATCAAGGACGTGA
>ERZ795053.111-NODE-111-length-93762-cov-12.261891_pt1 | contig 93762 bp, 88 predicted proteins | sample MGYA00375137_ERZ795053 | MGnify/ENA primary metagenome ERZ795053 (study PRJEB30182, sample SAMN05720284) | activated sludge metagenome | isolation source: Anaerobic digester | place: Hong Kong | collected 2014-12-17 ...
AACCTCCGCACCCGGCTCCGGAGGCCGGTGCTCTATCCACTGAGCTACGGGCGCATATTTGCTTGATGATTATATCACTAATTGGCGGGAGAGGTCAAAGCAAACTGGATTTATTCTAATACTGATACTGGAAATAGCCGTAAAAAAGCCAATCCTGGGTGCAAGAATCCTTGCTCCAAGGATTGGCGGTACATAATCAAGCGGAAACCCTGCTTATTATTCTGTCTATGTGGACTAGGGGACTAGCGGCTATTGGTGCACTCCCTCATCCACAGTTTCCGGTGCTACTTCTAAAACTCCCTCATCGACATCAGCAACAACCTCCAACCCGAACAACTCAGCCAGTTCGTTTAAGGGATGATAGGCCCGACCGCAATTGTATATCGTGTTGGACAGTTGAATGTCCATGGCAGCCTCATTGAAGGTCAATAATGGTTCAGTCAATGAACCGGATAATTCCCCATCGATCGTTTTGATAATCTCGCCCGTTTCAGGATCAACAATGTCAGCGGTTACGGTTGAGGTGCCAAGGCTCTCATCAATGATCTCGCCAGTGATTTCATCCAGAGCAAATGTCATTGTGATGGATGCTTCCACATTATACACCTTGCCGGTTACCGGATCTGTTAAGGTGCCTGTTACAGTGCCGATTTTCTCCTCGGCCACTGCGCCGTCCATAAAGACAATCGCTGAATCGGCTACGCTGGCTTGGGCCGTGGCGGCTTTACCTTCAGGACTGAAAATGACGCTCATTCCGTTGGCTCCTACTACGGTGACGGTCTTGGCGGTAGCATCCCAGGTGACCTCAGCCCCCAGTTCACGCAAAGCTGCCAATGGAAACATGATTTTTCCACCTTTGAGATAGAGGGGGCCCTCCAATTTCAGCAGGTTTTCGCTCTTGTTGGTCCATATTGACCATGCCTCTGGATCTTCGGCCGCAGTATACATGGCTGCGATGAGAGCTTCGGCGTTATCATATTCACTGAGCACAAATCCTGATTTAACCGATTTGATAACCATGAATCTCTCATTGATAAGCTGCTTCTTGGCGGCTTCCGGGTTCGCCAACATGCCGTCGATCTTGGCAATTTGGTCCTCCAAAGCTTTGACTGCAGCGTTGTAATCTGCAATTTCTTCCTCGGTGGCAGTTTCCAGAGTCAGCGGATTCGCTTTCAGTTCCTCCAGACTTGCCGCCAGGGTCGAACGGTCGGTTTCCAGGGTAGCTAAACCCTTGATAGCCTGATTCATTTCTTTTTTGAACTGTTTCATTAGGGCTTTGTCGGTAGCAGTGGCTTTGGTCTTGGCCTTATCGGCCCCTTTCCCTTTGCCGTTGTTGGACTTGTCGGAGGCGGCAAACGCGCTCAGGGACAGGGCGAGGGATAGGGTAAGGGTTAACAGGAGAACCAATACTTTTTTCATGTATCAACCTTCCTTTCTTTTCCCATCTCCTCTCCAAAGAAAAACTGCACGCCGAAGCGTGCAGTGATTTCACTGGCTTCTCTTCGGCAACCCGGCGATCATGGCCTTAAGGCTTTAGACCCGTGGCTTTGCGTCCTTGGCTTTCGCCAAGTTAGCTATTATCGGAGATGTATTATTTTCCAAATTATATCTCTAGGGTTCAAGGATTACAAATATTTTTCATCATCCCTGAGTACATCACCCTTCCCCAAGCTTGCTTCATGAGAATTCAATAATCCTAAAACCCTCAGATTTTTAAGCGATTCTTCAGGTCTTTTTCAGGTAGGTATTGGATAATGAATCATAGACTATTAATAGCGGTTACATATTATAGTGCATACTCGAGCCAAAAAAATCTTTGTTGGAGTGATAAAACGTATGTCAGATATCCCGATCAAACGAAACGATCAACCCATTCAAATTGAAAACGCTGAAATACCCAGCGAGGAAGGGCACGTGAGTCTGGATACCCAGCATGTCAGGCGAACTCTGGTCGATAAACGGATTCGGGGCACGTCCACGGGTAAAAAGGCTATTCTGCTGCTAGCCGCCTTATTGGTTCTGGGAGCGGCCGCTTATGGTATCCATAAGCTGACCGGCAATAATGATCAGGTCAGCTATGCTACCGCAACAGTTTCTCAAGGCACAGTTACGAATTCCATTGAGGCTACAGGTACCTTGGAAGCAGTCCGCACCGCTGACATGGGTTTCAAAAACGATGACATCATTACCGTTCTAAATGTGCAGCCGGGCGACCATGTCACTGCCGGACAGGTCTTGGCCCAGCAAGATCCGGCTACCCTTCGCAATGCCTTGCAGCAAGCCCAAAACACCGTCGACCAGGACATTATCAATGTGAAGATGAGCCAGATGAACCTGGAGACTGCCCGCAAGGAATTGGAACGCCAACAACAACTCTTCGACGCCAATGCCATCTCTCAAACTGAGCTCGAAAGCGCGCAGAACTCGTATGCCAAATCCGAACTGGACCTTCAGTTAGCCCAAGCCAAATTGGCCAACGATCGTAACAAATTGGCGCAAGCCGAGGAAGATATGGCAGAATCCACCATCGTTGCCCCATTTGATGGGTTGATCGGGGCGGTGAATGGTCAGGTAGGGTCGATAAATGGTATCAATTCTGCGTCCAGCACCCTGCTGACGGTCATGAGTGATGAACTGCAGATAAATGCGCTGGTGAACGAGGCCGACATCGGGCAGGTAAAGGTGGGGCAGGCGGTCGAATTCAGCAGCAGTTCATTCGGCTCCAAGGTGTTCAAGGGAGAGGTCCTGCGTATTACTCCCCAAGCCAAAACCGTGAGCAATGTTCAGTACTATCCGGTATTGATCTCCTGCGAAGACCCGGAAGGGGTTCTATTGTCAGGCATGTCGGTTTCGGCCCGGATTATTGTTGCCCGGGAAGAAAACGCCATAACAGTGCCGATGATGGCTGTCTCCTATGCCCAAACTTATCTGCGCAGCAATCCTGCTGCTTCGGCGCCTCCCGGATCCAAAGCAGCAGTGGTCATGGAAAATCAGCAACCGGTTGTCCGAGCCATAGAAGTGGGGGTAAACGATGGAACCAACTATGCGGTTGTAAACGGCCTCAAACCTGGTGATACGGTGATTATCGGCACTGCTTCGACATTCGAGTCCGCCAATGGCAAGTCTGCTGCCCAACCCAACACCAATCGCAACCAAGGTGGTATGCCCGGAGGCGGTATGGGCCCTCCTCCAGGTGGATTTTAGGAACGGGGAATGTAATCATGACTGAAAACCTTATCAAACTCAGGAACATAGACAAGACCTATAATGGAGCCGCCACCCCGGTACAAGCTTTGCGCTCGGTATCCCTGGATATTAATAGGGGAGAGATGGTGGCAATAATGGGACCATCCGGTTCCGGCAAATCCACTCTCATGAATATACTGGGCTGCCTTGATAAGCCGGATGCGGGCCAGTATATTTTTGCCGGGCAGGATGTAATGAACCTGGATCGTAACCAACTGGCCCGCATGCGCAGCCTCTTTATCGGATTCGTCTTCCAAAACTTCAACCTGATCGGGCGCGCCACCGCCCTGGACAATGTTTGTCTGCCCTTGATATATGCAGGTATAAAATCGCACCTGGAAAGGGAGAAGCGGGGCCTTCAGATGCTCAGTATGATGGGCTTGGCCGGGAGAGAGCATCACCTGCCCAAACAGCTCTCCGGCGGTCAGCAACAAAGGGTGGCCATAGCCCGGGCCCTGATCAATAATCCGGGATTGGTGCTGGCCGACGAACCGACCGGGGCTCTCGACACCAGGACTTCAGAGGAAATTATGTTGCTGCTGAAAAAACTAAATCAGGAACGGGGACTGACAGTAGTAATAATAACCCATGAATCTGAGATCGGAAACCATTGCCAACGGATAGTCCGGCTAACCGACGGACAAATAGTGAGCGACGAATCATTAAGCCCTGACATAGCTATAGTCGGTGGAGGGCATTAAATAAAAATGATGGGCGGAAGAAAAAATGGACTTGAAATCAAGCCTTAAGATGGCAACCCAGAGCCTGCTGGCCAACAAAATGCGCTCTATCCTGACCATGCTGGGGGTCATTATCGGGGTCGGCGCGGTTATTATAATGGTGGCGCTTGGTCAGGGAACAGCAGCAGGGATTACCAACAGGATTTCCAGTATGGGGGCCAATCTGCTTACCGTTTCAGCGGGCGGCGGTTTTGGCCTTATCCGGGGGGCAAACCCCGCTCAGCTCACCAACGCTGATGCTGAGGCCATCAAGAACCTGCCGCTGGTGAAATACGTGGCGGCCGAGTCGAGCACCTCCGGTACAGTTTCCTATAGCAGCGCTACCTGGGCTACCACGGTGGAAGGGACCTGGCCGGAATTGATGAGCATCAAGGAATGGGATACGGTGCAGGGCTCATTTTTTACCGCCGAAGACGACAGTAATTCAAATCGGGTGGCGGTGCTGGGCAGCACCGTAGTCGCAAATTTAATGCCCGGAGTATCAAATCCAGTAGGGGAGACCATCAAGATCAATGGAATCTCCTTTACGATTATCGGAATCCTGGCTGACAAGGGCAGTGCTATGGGCAACGACCAGGACGATATCATCTATATACCGCTAAGTACTTTACAGCAGCGTATGATTGGGGGCGAAAACGTTCGCTCCATCAGCGTACAGGCTGTCAGTGCCGAAGCTTTGAATCCCTTAAAAGTCTACCTGACTACCCTGCTGCGCCAGCGGCATCGACTGGCGGAGACTGCTGATGATGATTTCCGCATCCAGGATACCACCGAGTTGCTGGCCACAATAGAGGATACCACGGCCATGCTTTCTTTCCTGCTTGGTGGTATTGCTGCCGTTTCTTTATTGGTTGGAGGGATTGGAATCATGAATATTATGCTGGTTTCAGTAACAGAACGGACCCGGGAAATCGGTATCCGCATGGCCATCGGCGCCACCCCCGGAGCCATCCGTAATCAGTTTCTGATTGAATCATTGGTGCTCTGCCTGGCCGGCGGAATTATTGGGATCGTTCTGGGGGTGACTGGAAGCTTGGTAATTACCAGCTTAACCGATCTGAACATGAAGATAGCACCCCGGTTGGCAGTTCTTTCCTTGGGATTCGCCACCACCATCGGATTGTTCTTCGGGTATTACCCTGCCAACCAGGCTGCCCGGATGAATCCCATCGACGCCCTTCGATTCGAATAGCGGCCCAAGGGTTTACACGTCTGACCAACAGTGGCTATTATAAGAACATGGAGCTGAAAAAGAGGTAAGATTATGCAGCCATTAAAAGGGGTCCGAATTCTGGCCGTTGATGATGAACCTCATATATTGCAGTTCTTGGAACTAGGCTTGAAAAATGAGGGATATGAGGTCCGCTGTGCCGACAATGGCCTTACCGCGATCGCAGATATGGAGGAGTTCAAACCTCATGTGGTGATTCTGGATGTCATGATGCCTGGCATGGATGGATTTGAAGTGGTGCGACACCTGAAGAAACTGGATAATGTGGCGGTAATCATGCTGACGGCCCGGGATGAGGTCGACGATCGGGTGAAAGGTCTCTCTATAGGGGCGGACGATTATATGGTCAAGCCCTTCAGTTTCGAGGAATTGCTGGCCCGGATAAATGCCCGCCTCCGCAACCAGTTTCCCCATCTGTTCGGGGAAGTGATCCTGGGTCCTTTCAGTATCGATGATCGCCGCCGGGAGATCAAGCTTGATAAGCGTATCCTGGAATTATCGCCAACCGAATATGAACTCCTTAAATACATGGTTCTGAACCATGGTCTGGTGCTGAGTAAAAAACTAATACTGGACAAGGTATGGGGTTATGATTTCGGTGGGGAAGAGAACATTGTCGAGGTCTATGTGCGTTCTCTGCGGGAGAAGCTTAATGATAAGGACCATCGCCTTATCCGCACTCTGCGTGGTTCAGGCTACCGGGTGGATATATGAAGACGGCTCACACGGATAAACCCGGTCCCGGAAGACTGGAGTTTCATTCCCTGAGATTTCAGCTGTTATCTCGGTCCTTGATAATACTGGCGGTGCTGCTGGGCTTTATCGGCATCATCCAATATGTTTTCATGCGCGATAACACCTTTAGGAACATGGCTGTCAGCCTGCAGGGTCAGGTTCGCAACATAAGCCCTGCGGCATGGGAATCACTGTTGGCCGGCTCGTCCTCAGGGACCGACGAACAGCCCAGGCCGCCAGTCATTCTAATGCCTGGAACCAGCTTGGCCTTTATTGACGAAGAGGGAAATTACGCCTTGCTAATCAGTGATCACGGATTTCAGCCCCCCTCTCTTACCCCGGAACAGAAAAATCAGTTAATAGACCCGCGTAGCCGCCAGTTCTATTTACTCGATAATACCGGGTCCGAAGAACAACTGGTAGTAGCCGTTCCAGTAGGCCGCGAAGCCGGTCAAACAATGGGCACCGCCATAATCAGCACCCGCACCGCACCTCTTAAGGAACTGCTCCTGCGCCACATGTTGGTATTCTTGGCCCTGGCTCTGGGAGCACTGTTCATGGGTTTACTAGCGTTCCTGCCGGTATTGAGAAGGACTCTTATTCCTTTGTCCAATATGGTGGATACGGCGGCCCAGATCGACGCCGGCAACCTGGACCGGCGTTTTCCCACCCAACAAGGACAAGTCGAAGTCGATCGTTTGGCGGAATCCTTCAACGGAATGCTGCATCGTTTGGAGGTTACATTCTCTGCCGAGAAAGAAACCCAGGAGCAGATGCGGCGTTTCATCGCCGATGCTTCACATGAACTGCGCACCCCGTTGACCTCGATCCACGGATTTCTGGAAGTCTTGCTGAGGGGGGCGGCCAACCAGCCAGAGCAGCTTGAAACCGCCCTGCAAAGTATGCATAGCGAGTCCCTGAGGCTTAACAAACTGGTCGAAGACCTGCTCTTGCTGAGCAAACTGGACCGGACTCCCTGCGCGGAGATGGAGGTTGGATATCTCGATCAAACCTTGATGGAGATGGAGCCGCAGCTGCGTATCTTGGCCGGAGAGCGCCGCTTGGTCCTCACAATCCAGCCAGATTTGGAATGCCGCTTCAATCCTGATCAAATCAAGCAGGTAGTATTGAATCTGTTTCAGAACGCGGTTCAGCATACCGATTCGTTTGAAGGAGTCATTCGGGTATCGCTGCTGAAAGCGCACGAGAAGGTACAGTTGGTCATCCAGGACAATGGGCCGGGCATCAGCCCGGAGCATATCAATCATATCTTTGAACGTTTTTACCGCAGTGAGAACTCACGTAATCGCCGGGAAGGGGGGGCTGGTCTGGGGCTATCCATCACCAAGGCCATTGTGGAAGGTCATGGAGGCACTATCCAGGTAAGCAGCAAGGTAGGCGAAGGGACCAGAGTGCAAGTTACGTTCCCCGAAGCCGACCTGTGGTCGGGCCAGGCTGCCTCCAGCGGTCGCATTTGATTTAAACTACCTGTATTGATATCGCCTGCACGCGCGGTGCATTGCTGACGTTAATGCAGAATGATATATTTTAGGTGTATAGGGTTGCTGTCGCAAACATTTTTCAGCTGCCTGGATGTTTTGTTTCCATTGCTTGAACAGCAGAAAGGAAGGGTGAATTATGTTCGGGAAAAGGTTGAAATCCAGATTCGCTTGGTTTCTCGTGGCCGGTATGCTCCTAGCCATCCTCTTAGCCGGCTGCGCCGGCAATAATGGTTCCAATCCGTCAGGGCCGGCCCCCACCCCGGATAACGGCAAACAACCCCTGGTATCGGCCCAGCCGGTCGCCTGGACTTCTAACGGGACGGTGACCGACAACGAATACTCCCAGTTCCAGCAAATCGGCCCGCTGCAGGTTTTTACCCGGGTGGAAGGTGATCAGGTCTGTATGGCACTCCGAGCCCAAAACAACGGTTACATAGCCCTGGGGATCCGGCCGGATTTCAAGATGCAGGGGGCGGACGACATTATCTGTGCCATCAGCGGCGGCACAGTCAGTATTACCGATGCCTATTCGACTGGTGCCTTTGGCCCCCACCCGCTCGACACGGAGCTGGGGGGCAGCAATAACATCCTTGATCCCAGCGGCTCACAATCCGATGGCTGGGTGACCTTTGAATTCAAACGCCAATTGGTGACCGGCGACAACCGAGACAAACCCCTAACTATAGGTGACAATCCGGTAATCTGGTCCGTAGGTAGGTCGGCCGACACCAGCATTCAGCACACCAACCGGGGCTCTGGCACACTAACGCTGAGATAGTCGCTCCGGAGTTGATTCCCGTTTGCGGCGGCGCAGATGGTAAGCCACCCAAAACAACCAGATGACAGCCACCAAAACTCCGGCTCCGGTGTGCACCGTGTGCAGGGCATCCATGAAAGCGGTCTGGTAATCCAAGATAACCGACTGGCGATCGAAAACCAGGCTGAAGAGAAGAACCGACAGACTGATTCCCAGGGAATAGGAAAGATTGCGGTTGGTGGAAATAAAGCCGCCGCCATATCCGGCCTTTTCTTTGGGTATGGAACCGAGAATGGAACTGGTGTTGGGAGACCCGAAGCTGCCCATGGCCAATCCCATCAGAGCCAGGGCAGCCATTATATAGAACACGGGCGAGTCCGCCTGCACAAGGGAAAACATGGCGAAAGCTCCGGCCAGTAAGCCCAGGGACATGGCGGTTATGGGCGGAGAACCATACCGGTCGGATAGGTGCCCGGCCAGGGGTGCAGCCAAGGCCATGACAATCGGGGCGGTAGTCATGATCAGGCCGGAATTGGCGGGGGGCAAGCCCCGGATGGATTCCAGGTAAAACGGCAGCAGGAAAATAATTGAGTTGTGGGTGCTGTAGGCAACTACTGCCACCAGGTTTCCCACTACAAAGGTTTGATTCCGGAAAAGATCAAAATCCAGCAACGGGGCAGGTGCCTTGCGCTCCCACCAGCAAAGGGCTATCAGCCCCATAAGGCTGCCCCCCAATAGGTAAATGCCCAGAGTGTCCGCGGAAAGCGCCAAAAGCAAGGTGGTCATCACTACGGCTAATAATGCCGTACCGGGCAGATCGAACGAGTTCTTTTCTTCTTGCCGGTCTTCCTTGGGCAGGTACTGATATGCCAGATAGAAACCGGCTATCCCGATGGGAATGTTGATAAGGAAAATTACCGGCCATCTAAAACCGGCCAGCAGCAGACCGCCCACACTCGGTCCCAGCATATTGCCCAGGGCTACCACCGTTCCGGTCAAGCCCAGCGCCTTGCCGCGCTCCGCATCGGGAAATATGTTGGAGACGATACCTATGCCGGTGGCCATCATCATGCTGGCTCCCAGACCCTGCCATATCCGCATACCCACCAGAATCACAAGACTCCCGGAAAGGCTGCAGCCCAAGGACCCCAGAGCAAAGACCATGAATCCCCAGGTAAAAATACGATTGCTGCCTTTAATGTCCCCCAACCGCCCAAAGAAAATCAAGGTAGAAGTAATCACCAGCAGATAAGCATTTACCACCCACTGGATATCTTGCAGTTCTACCCCAAATTCCCTGGCTATACTGGGGTTGGCTATATTAAGGATGCTGCTGTCCAGAGTGGAAATGAGCACCCCCATCGCTATGATAAGGAAAACCCGCCATTTTAGTTCTAGTTTCTGCATGTTGGTCTGCTCCGCATTCGGTTGTCGTTGGCTAAATTATAAGACAAACGGGAATTGCCAGCCATCTTCTATTTGTATGCGGACCAGGCGGCGTCGATAACTTCAAAGCGTAACAACCACCCCGGTGGGGGGTGGTTGAAAGATTTCGCTATTATTAATATGTACGGATGTACCCCATTACCCCTCGTTGAAGACGTGCAATAGTACATCGCCCAAACAGCGGGCCGTATTTTCGGCCAGTGACAGGGGCAGCGATTCAGTACCAATCTCAAACAGTATACCGGTCGGATACAGATCCTGGTTGTAATCTCCCTTGCCCAAAAAGATTCCCCGCATCAATCCGGGATATAGTTGATCGGCCTGGTCTTTGATACGCCGGGCGTAGGCTAGATTCGTCTTCATGTTTGGATTTGATCGTCCCACTACTATCATCACCTTTGAGCAATCCACTCCATTAATGGTAGTCCAATAGGCCTTGGCCGGGGCCGAATCGCGATGGATGTCAAAGGCGGCGTCAGGCTGTTCTTTCAACAGTTGGGCCACGGTCCGGCGCGACCGGTGGTAAGCATTGCGGTCATGCGGATCGTGAGCCTTGGCGCTATGAGTGACGCTGATGCCTGATTTGCGCATGGAGTCGGCCAAGGCAGTCCCAACCTTATAAATGTCCCCGCCACCCGGTTGGGACTTCTTACCGGAGGTAGGGAGGTATGATTCGTCGGAATGGGTATGGTAGACAACTGCATGCCGGGGCGCATCGGTCGTCAATGTGGGCCCGGCAGTATTGAAAAGCCGGAGATTGGCCAATAAACCGGGATTAACAAGGGTAGTATCGTTTTCTTCAGCCGAACTAGTCACTACTTCGGCTATCGCGTTTTGACCTTCAACCCTGGTGACAATATATCGAACATTGTTTTCATCGATATACTGGTCATCTACATAAACCGGCAATCCGGTCTCCAGAATAGTACCCCCGAAGGTATCCTTGATGACGCTATACGTAGACACCTGTTCCTCCGGTCCGGGTATCGGCTTCTTAAGTATGGGAGCATTGAGCGTATTTAACAAATATGCCCCTATCATGACCGCTATCAGCACTCCAAAGAATATCAATATATAGCGCCGGCTCAATGTCTCCATAAATAAATCCGCCTTTCCTTATGCTAAGATTATAATGTGAAAGAGGCGGATTATTTATTCTCCTGAAAGGGCGTTAGGTCCCGATATAATCAGTTGGTGTCCCAATTGCCCAGGTATTCTATTTGTTCAGTCGTCAATCGATCTATCTCAACCCCATCGACTTCCAATTTGAGCCAGGCTACCTGTTTGTCTATGGTCTCCGGAACGTTATATACGTGACAACCGAGCTCGGTACGGTGTTCGATTACATAAAGCAAAGACAGGGCTTGAAGGGAAAAGCTGAGATCCATGACTTCAGCAGGATGGCCATCCCCGGCCGCCAGGTTGACCAACCTTCCTTCCGCCAGCAGATAGAGGCGGCGGCCATCGGCCAGGACAAATTCTTCTATATTGTTCTTCAGCACCCGGCTGGACACGGCCAGGTCATTGAGGTCAGGCTTGGATATCTCCACATCGAAATGTCCGGCATTGGCGAGGATGGCCCCATCCGGCATCAACTTTATGTGTTCACGGCGGATTACGTTGATATTTCCGGTCACGGTAATGAAGATGTCTCCCCGCGCCGCCGCCTGGCTCATGGGCATAACCTGGAAACCGTCCATGATGGCTTCATTGGCTTTGACCGGATCGATTTCAGTCACAATTACTTTGGCTCCCAGTCCCTTGGCCCTTAGCGAGACGCCTTTGCCGCACCAGCCGTACCCGACCACTACTACCGTCTTGCCAGCTGCCACCAGGTTGGTAGTGCGGTTGATCCCGTCCCACACCGACTGGCCGGTCCCGTACCGGTTGTCGAAAAGGTATTTCATGTAGGCATCGTTGACCGCCATCATCGGGAAGAGCAGGGTACCATCCTCATCCATAGAGCGGAGCCGGACAATGCCGGTGGTAGTCTCCTCGCAGCCACCAATGATCATGCGGGCCTGTTCCGGTCTTTCCTTATGCAGCAAGGTCACCAGGTCGGCCCCGTCGTCGATTATGGCGTCGGGCTGGCAATCCAGGGTTTTCTCCAGGTAAAGGCGATAATCGGCGATGCTTTCTCCATGAATGGCAAAAACGGTTATCCCTGAATCGACCAGGGCTGCTACCACATCATCCTGAGTGGAGAGGGGATTGCTGGCGCAGGCGATGACTCGCGCTCCAGCAGCTTGCAAAGTCTGCAGCAGATAGCCGGTCTTGGCCTCCAGGTGCAGACAACAAGCCACGGTTTTTCCGGCCAGAGGTTGGGTCTGCTCGAATTCCTGCTTGAGACGATTCAGAACCGGCATATGGTTTTGGACCCACTCCAACTTATGGTAACCGGCGGCAGCCAGTCCTATGTCTTTGATTATTGATTGCATGTCGACCTCCCGGCATTAGATTTTAAACGTCTAAATTATAAACGACCCTGATAGGTTGGTAAAGTTATGCTACTATGGTATGGCGCATCCCGGCCGCATAAACTATAATACAATTGGCTCCGGCACAAACCGCATAATGTCAGCATCCAAACAGGGGGACTCTTATTTTGCGCTTCTGGTCGACCATAGCGGCAATAATCATGCTAGACCAATTTAGCAAGATCCGTATAATGGAATTGCTTGATCCAGGCGACAGCATTCCGCTTATCCATAATCTCTTCAACCTCACCTTCGTCATGAATCGCGGGGCGGCCTTCGGCGTATTGCAAGGCAAGTCCTGGCTGTTTCTGATTATGGCCATACTTATTATTTGTATAATGATCTATGTTCACCTGACCTATAAATTGCCGGCTTGGGTGCAGTACGCGATGGGTTTGATCGTGGGGGGCACAATCGGCAACCTGATCGACCGCTGGAATTATGGCGCGGTACGTGATTTTTTCAGCATTGGCTGGTTTCCAGTCTTCAACGTGGCCGACATGGCTATTGTTATTGGGGGTGGGCTGTTGATTCTATATCTGTTCCTGAATGAGCCGGATCGCAAACAGGTCAAGTAAACGGTTCTATTCCCAAACCTCATCGGCCAGTCGCTCCACCTCCTGGCGCAGCTTGGCGGTGGCCTCGCGGTCAACCTGCCAGCGTCTTCGTACCAGGACCAGAACATCGCCCTCCCGGGCCTCGGGGGGAATCAACTGACGCCGGATGCTTTTCATTTCTCCATCAATTTCCACTATTGCCCAGCGGCCTTCAAATCTATCGATGATTGCACACTTCATAAAACTCACCTCTCCGTAGAGATTTGGAGGTCCTGTCCATCGGTACTGAAGACTATGGATCCATTCTGGTCGGTACGATAGATCTGCATCCCGGTCCGGTTCAAACGCTGCAAGGCTGAGTCATGGGGATAACCGTAATCGTTATCCTTACCCAGCATTATTACCCCATAACGGGCTCCCACTGCATTGAGAAATCGAGTTGAACTGGAAGAGTAGCTGCCATGATGCCCCACCTTCAGCACTGTGGCTTGCAAATCAGCTTTGGTGCCAAGTATGTCGCTTTCCGGGATGTTTCCCGCATCCCCGGTAAGCAGAAATGCATGGCGGCCAAAAGCGAGCCGAACTACCACGCTGTAATCATTCAATTCCTGATAGTACTCCTTTACCGGCGCCAACAGGCGGCATTCAACCCCATCCAGAGGCACTGTCACCCCAGCTTTGGCGGAAGTGACTGTCAGCCCTGCCCGCTGCACGGAGATCAAGACATCTCTAAAACTCTTGGTATTCTGGGTGATTTCCGGCATGTAGATCGCTCCTACCGGAAAATGATCTATTACCGCATCCATTCCGCCGATATGATCGGAATGGGTGTGGCTCGCAACTACCACATCCAGCCGCTCCACTCCCTGCGCTTCCAGGTACTCGATGACCCGGCTGCCATAAATGTTCTCGCCGGCATCGACCAGCATATTCTGCCCGACGGGGGTCTGAATCAATATGGCATCTCCTTGACCTACATCAATGAAATGGACCTTAAGCGGATCCGGCGCCGGTGGCGAAGCAGGATTGACAGGCTCATTAGTTCTGATGTCGGTGCAACCGCTCAGTAATACCATGGCAGCCAGCAGCAATAGTAACAGAATCGTCAGACTTCTTTTCAAAATAGACCGGCTCCTTCATTAGTGAAAGATGCTGCCCATGGTTGCACTGATGGTAACCTTGACCGGACAGATCCTGCCGCTATCTTACCACAGATTCGAACCCAGGCCGAGTGATTGCCCGGCCAGACGCTTGCAAATAGGTTCTTTATCGAATAGATTAAGCTTATGCATGGGAAAGGGATTTTCCCGACCATGTGAAACTTCGGGCGGCGCGTCATGAATCCTTCAGATCTGAGAGTGTATTTTCAATCAATTATATGGGACTTCCTGGTGGGGGAATGCCTGATGATAAGACGGGTCGGCGAAAGCCGAGACAGTAATTGATAGACTGCAAACAGGACAAGTGGTCTAAACGGAGGTAACCTTATGAGTTTGATTAATTTGAGCGATTACGGATGGGTTTCAGCCTGGCTGCCCGATGGTATTCCCGCTAATCTGTATTTGGGCCGGGTCATCACCCAGTCCAAAGATCTTTACCGGGTGGTAAGCGAACAGGGGGAACTGACAGCTGAGGTAGCGGGGAAATTTCGTTTCGATGTCCAGCTGGGGTCAGACTACCCGGCGGTAGGCGATTTTGTCTTAATGGACCGTGATCAGGATCTGGAAGGACATGCCATCATACATAGGGTCGTTCCTAGGCGGAGCGCCTTCATTCGCCGGGCAGCCGGCAGAACCCAGGAGGAACAGATTGTGGCCGCCAACATTGATACGGTGTTCATCTGTATGGCGGTAAACAACGATTTCAACCTCCGCCGGGTGGAACGCTACCTGGCCATCGCCTGGGACAGCGGTGCCCTGCCGGTGGTCGTGCTGACCAAGGCCGACCTGGCGGAAGACATGGAAACCAAGGTCAGCCAAGTCAAGACTGCAGCCATAGGAGCGGACGTACTGGTGACCAGCAGTATGAGCGAGGATGGTTATGCATCCATCCTGCATTATATCAAGCCAGGAAAAACGGTGGCATTCATCGGTTCATCCGGGGTGGGCAAATCCACCCTGATCAACCGCCTGCTGGGCAGCGAAGCCTTGGCAACCCGGGAGACGCGCAATGATGACAAGGGCCGGCACACCACCACCCGCCGGGAATTGATCCGGCTGCCTGGGGGAGGGATGGTGATCGATACGCCCGGAATGCGGGAGATAGGTCTGGATAGTGCCGATTTGACCAGAACCTTTGCTGAAATCGATGAATTGGCGTTCCAGTGCCGCTTTTCCGACTGCACGCACCAGCAGGAGCCTGGTTGCGCGGTCCAGGAGGCCATCTCAGCAGGCGTCGTAAGCCCAGAGCGTCTGGAAAGTTATCGGCGATTGAAAAAGGAAGCCCGTTATGAAGGTTTGAACTCCCGTGAGATAGAGAATGTCAAGATCAAAGAGATGTTCGCGGGAGTCGGTGGATACAAGAACGCCCGTCGGCTGGCCAAAGAGAAAAACAAAAATAAGCATTGAGCTGGTGTAATAATTGTCTCCGTTTTTCGTCATATTAGGCAGAGAAAAATAGAAGGGGCGGTAGTCATGAAAAAGGGGTTTGCTTTGCTATTGGTTATGCTGCTTAGTCTGTCGTTGTTGGGATGTTCACCGGCCCAGAACAGTCCTCCCGCCCAGAATAATCAGGCTCCGACTGCGGAACAGGAGCAGGAACAGGTGCGGTCAGCTGTAACCGCCTTTGGGCAGAAGCTGCAAATGGTGTCATTGACGGCCCCACCCGAACAGGCGCGGCAGCAAATGCAAGAAAATTACGGGGAGCTGGTAACACCTGAACTGCTGGCCCAGTGGCAGAACCAGCCCGACAGTGCTCCGGGACGAAAGGTGTCCAGTCCCTGGCCAGATCGGATCGAAATAATGAGCGTTGAGAAAACCGATGGGAAATACGCAGTCAAGGGTGAAATTATTGAGATAACCAGCGTCGAAAAGACCAGTGGCGGAGCAGCGGCCCGGCAATCAATCGATCTTACCCTGACCAAGTCAGGCGACCGCTGGCTTATCGATTCGGTTGTGCTGGGCACCGGGTACCAAGACGGCACTATATTGTATCAGAACACGCAATACGGTTTTGATTTTGTTCTGCCAGTAAGCTGGCAGGGATATACCATTGTCAACGAAGAGTGGGAAGGGACTGCTATAACCGGACCGTCCCAAGGGAAGGTAGTCAGCCAAGGTCCCCGGTTATCCATTCGCCATCCCCAATGGACTCAAGCCCAACCCCGCCAGGACATACCCATCCTGGTATTTACCCTGGATCAGTGGAATTCCTTACAAAAGGAGGAGTTCAGCCTCGGAGCTGCTCCAGTGGGACCCAAGGAACTGGACCGCAACTCCAAATATGTATTTGCCTTGCCGGCCCGCTACAATTTTGCTTTCCCGACCGGCTTCGAAGAGGTGGAAGACATCTTGGCTGGAAATCCCCTGCAACCGAAATAGCGCGGGACTATCGCCTCTGCCTTGACGTGCGCAAAGGAATCAATAGGATCGTTCTAGAGTCTCCGAGCAATTGCCCGACTATTTCTTTTCGCCCAATATTTTGGTAAAATAAGCCCCATCCACAGATTTGCCCGCGCTAAGCGGGCATAATAATCTCCAGGCACTCCCGACATTTATACTATATTACCGGGAAGAGGTGACATGGATGGGCAGATTCATAGTTATCCAGGGGGACATTACCAAACAGCATGTCGATGCCATCGTTAATGCGGCCAATAATTCACTATTAGGGGGCGGCGGAGTGGATGGCGCCATACATCGGGCGGCCGGTCCCCAGTTGCTTGAAGAATGTCGTACCTTGGGAGGATGTCGGACCGGCGAGGCCAAGGTAACCCATGGGTATAACCTGCCGGCCCAATGGGTTATCCACACCGTGGGTCCGGTTTGGCGCGGAGGAGTACATAATGAGGAACAGTTGCTGGCCAGTTGTTATCGCAGTTCTCTGGCTGAGGCAATCCGCAAAGGAGTCAAAAGCATCGCTTTTCCGTCGATTAGTACCGGAGTATACGGATTTCCTGTGGACCGGGCAGCTAAAATAGCTATTCGCGAGTTGGGCCAATTCCTGAAAACCAATTCGTCTATTGAAGAGATCAGAATGGTTGCTTTTGATGCCAACACTTTCAAGCATTACCATGACGAAGCCATTAAAGCCGGCATCTTGAGCGAAGAATAATCAATTCCGATTTAATATATAATGAAAGAGAGGGCAGGGTCTTGACAATCACCCGGGAGAGACTGATGGTTCTGGAGGATATGGAAGGAGAACGGCTGGATCTTTTTGTGGCCGACAATCTGGCTGACCTGTCCCGGTCGCAAGTACAGAACTTGATAAAATCAGGTCAGATCCTGGTAGACGGGCAGCAGGCCAAGGCTAGTTATCGACTGGGGGAGGGGCAGGAAGTAGAGGTGGTACTGCCGGTTCCACAGCCAGTCTCGATTGCCGCCGAGAACCTGCCCCTGGATATCATCTACCAGGATGCGGACTTGGCGGTAATTGACAAGCCCAAGGGAATGGTGGTTCATCCCGCCCACGGCAATTGGGAGCACACCCTGGTAAACGCTCTTCTCTTTCACATTAAGGATTTGTCCGGAATTAACGGGGAATTGCGGCCGGGCATCGTCCACCGCCTTGACAAGGACACCTCGGGGGTGATGGTGGTGGCCAAGAACGACTTTGCTCACAAAAGCCTGGCGGAACAGATAAAAGTGCACAGCATCCAGCGCGAGTATACTGCTCTGGTCCATGGCGTTATCAAAGAGAACCTGGGCACTATTGACGCCCCCATTGGCCGGAGCAAGCTTGATCGTAAAAAGATGGCGGTGGTCAAGGATGGCCGGCCCGCTATCAGCAATTATGAGGTCATACGCCGGTTCCATAATTATACTCTGGTCAGGGTCAGTCTGTTGACCGGGCGCACTCACCAAATTCGGGTTCATTTTTCTCATATCAAGCATGCCGTAGTAGGTGATCCGTTATATGGACCGGCTAAAAAACACTTCGACCTCGACTCCCAAGCCTTGCATGCCCATCGGTTGGGCTTCAACCACCCCCGCAGCGGGGAATACATGGAATTCGACAGTCCTTTGCCGCCTTATTTTTCCGCTGTTCTGGCCCAGTTGGAGCAGACTGGTTAAGGTTGACAGTGGATAAACGCGGGATTACAATCTGATAAGAACCTTTAAGTTGGCTCTGTGAAGCTAGCAAGGATTTGGCGGCAAAGAACCTGCCTTCGGCTTGACGAGGGCAGGTTTTGATTTATTTGCACCTTATACATTGCCGATTCCACGAGAGGAGGTATCCGGTGGAACTTCAGGAAAAGAAGGTCATTATGGATGAGATAGCCATCCGAAGAGCCATCACCCGCATTGCCCATGAGATTATCGAGAAGAACAAGGGGGTAACCCGGGTGGCTCTGATTGGTATCAGGCGACGGGGAGGCCCGCTGGCGGTCCGTCTGGCCGAACAAATACAAGCCATTGAAGGCGTCAAGGTGCCGGTGGGAATCCTGGACATTACCCTGTACCGGGATGACCTGACCACCCTCTCATCCCAGCCCCAGGTTCACCGTACCGAGGTGTTTTTCGATATAAATGACATGCATATCATCCTTGTTGACGATGTGATGTATACCGGGCGAACGGTTCGTGCGGCTATGGACGCGCTGATCGACTTGGGACGACCGCGCAGCATTCAATTGGCGGTCCTGGTCGACCGGGGCCATCGGGAATTGCCTATCAAAGCTGATTATATCGGCAAAAACATTCCCACCGCCCGCAGCGAAGTGATCTCAGTCCTGGTTAAGGAGATAGACAACAAAGAGGAGGTAGTGATACAAGAAATTATCGATCAGTGAAGACCATCCCCTTTAAACTAGTCCGGAGAGGCTGGCAAGGGAGGTAACTCAGGTTAAAAGCCTTTCCTGTCAGTAAGCAGTGAAAGGCTTTTTCATTTTTCGACCGACAAGGAGGTCATATGTTGAAATTTGAGCACAAAGATCTATTGGGAATGAAACAGTTGAGCCGGGAAGAAATCGAGCTGATCCTGGATACCGCTGTGCCGATGAAAGACGTCATCAACCGCGATATCAAAAAGGTGCCGACTCTTCGAGGCAAGGCCATGGTAACCGTTTTTTACGAAAACAGCACCCGCACTCGTACCTCTTTCGAGATTGCCGGCAAGTATTTAAGTGCCGACACCGTTAATCTGGCCGTCTCCACCAGCAGTGTCCAGAAGGGGGAGAGCCTGCGGGACACGATCAAGACCATTGAAGTGATGGGGTTTGATTTGATGGTGGTCAGACATTCCATGAGCGGTACTCCCCATTACATAGGCCGCAATACCAGTATGCGGGTGATCAACGCCGGTGATGGAACCAATGAACATCCTACCCAGGCTTTGCTGGACATGTTCAGCATTAGGGAGAAGAAGGGCACTTTAGAGGGCTTGAAGGTGGCCTTGATCGGAGATATCCTGCACAGCCGGGTAGCCCGTTCCAATATTTACGGCCTGAGCAAGTTCGGCTGTGATATCAGGGTGGTCGGGCCATCCACTCTAATACCTCCAGACATCGAGAAATTGGGAGTCAAGAGTTACTACAACCTGGACCAGGCCATCGATGGGGTGGACGTTATAAACGTATTAAGAATCCAGAGGGAACGTCAACAGACCGGCCTGTTTCCTTCCCTGGATGAATATGCCAATCTTTATATGCTCACCCCGGACAAGCTGAAGCGGGCCAACGATGATGTGATGGTACTCCATCCGGGGCCTATGAACCGGGGGGTTGAGATTTCTTCCGCTCTGGCCGACAGCACCATGGCAGTAATCAATCAACAGGTCACCAACGGAGTGGCAGTGCGGATGGCATTGCTCTTCCTGATGATGGGAGGATCACGCGATGAAATTACTTATTAAAGGCGGCCGGGTTGTAGATCCCGCCAATGATATCGATGCCGTCATGGATGTGATGGTCGAGGATGGAATGATTAAGGCAGTGGAGGTCAATATCCTGGACCGGGAAGGGACCATTATCGACGCTACCGGAAAACTAGTCTGCCCGGGATTTATCGATATGCATGTTCACTTGCGCGAACCGGGCTATGAATACAAGGAAGACATCGCCAGCGGAACCCGTGCCGCGGCAGTAGGTGGTTTTACCACTGTTTGCTGCATGCCCAACACCAATCCGGTCATAGACACGGCGGCGGTGGCAGCTTTTGTGCGGGAAAGAGCGGTGAAATCGGGCATAGTAAACGTTCTCCCGATAGGTTGCATCTCCAAGCAGCTGGCCGGTAAGGAACTTAGCGAAATGGCTGATCTGGTGGCGGCGGGATGTGTTGCCGTTACGGATGACGGCCAGCCGGTTAGCGACGCCAACCTGATGAGAAATGCCTTGGAATATGCAAAAATGTTTGATTTACCGGTTCTATCGCATTGCGAAGAACGCAGCATGACCAGGGAAGGCCAAATGCATGAAGGCTACTATTCCACCATCTATGGACTAAAAGGAATACCGGCCGCAGCGGAAGAAATCATGGTGGCTCGCGATATTATTCTAGCTGAATTGACTGGCAGCCATGTGCATATCTGTCACGCTTCCACCCAGGGCTCCATGGAGCTGATAAGAGAAGCCAAAGCCCGGGGCGTCCACGTCACCTGTGAAGTGACCCCGCACCACCTGGTTTTGACCGATGAGATTGTCGGGGATTACGATACTGACACCAAGGTCAATCCGCCCCTGCGCTCCGCCGAACATCTGGAGGCATTGCGGGAGGGTTTGCTGGACGGGACTATCGATTGTATAGCTACGGATCACGCCCCGCACCACCCGGAAAGCAAAGACTGTGAATATGATCTGGCCGCCTACGGCATATCCGGTTTGGAGACGGCAGTGGCAGTAATAATGCATTTCCTGGTGGACAAGGGATTGTTGGAATACAGCGAGATGGTGGAACTGTTTACGGTGGGACCAGCTGAAGTACTGGGTATAGACAAAGGTACTCTGGACATCGGCACCGACGCCGACATAACCATTATTGACCCGGCAGCAATCAAGACGGTCAATCCCAATGAGTTTTTATCCAAGGGAAAAAATACGCCCTTCAAAGGTATGACCCTGAAAGGCTGGCCATGGATGACCATAATCAAAGGACGAGTGGTTGCTCAGAAGGGCCAACTGGTCAATAATAACACAAAGGATTTGATATGATGTCTGGATTGGAAATGGGCAGGGTGCTGGACAACCATCCGGTAACCCGGGATTGGTTTGTAATGGATATTGCGGCTCCTGCTACCGCACAGAAGTGCCAGCCAGGCCAGTTTCTGCATATCCGGCCCATCCCCACCTATGACCCGCTGCTGCGCCGGCCTCTCAGTATATATGACGTACTATCCGCCAGCGGTATAATTTCCCTGCTGTATAGGGTTGCCGGACGCGGCACCAGCCTGCTGGCCAAGGCTGAACCTGAGGATAATATCGACATTATGGGACCATTGGGCCGCGGCTTCACAATACCCATGGAAAATGAGAGTATTATACTGGTCGGCGGGGGAGTCGGGGTGGCACCGTTAATGTATTTGGCCCGGGTATCACTGGAAAGACGATGCCGGGTCAAGCTTCTGCTGGGTGCAGCCAATGCAACCCAATTAGGGGCAGCCAAAAGGTTCGAGAGGGTCGGGGCGCAGGTGAAAACCGCCAGCCTGGACGGCAGTGCGGGTCGCCACGGACTGGTAACCGACTTGCTGGAGGAAGAGAATCCCAGTGATTATTCCCGAATTTATACCTGCGGTCCCGTCCCTATGATGGCCAGGGTGTCTGCTTGGGCCAAGACCCATGATATGTGGGGCGAAGTGTCTCTGGAGGAACACATGGCTTGTGGAGTGGGGGCATGCCTGGGGTGCGCTTGTCAACTCAATGCTCTCCAACCAGGATACGCCAAGGTGTGCAAGGATGGCCCGGTATTCAATATCGATGCCGTTGAACTAAGCCCTGACCAGGGCGGGAAGGAGAAGTGCCTTGAATAAAAACAAGAACCTTATAACTCCTGACCTCAGCGTTGATTTGGGCGGGATCAAGATGAAAAATCCGGTAGCGGTCGCTTCCGGCACCTTCGGCTATGGTCGGGAGTATGAGGACTATATGGACATAGCAGCCATCGGCGCGGTTATTGTCAAAGGCACCACCCTGGAGCCGCGAATCGGCAATCCGCCCCCGCGGATTATCGAGACCCCGGCCGGGATGCTTAATGCCATCGGCTTGGAGAATCCCGGCATAGACGTATTTCTGGACCAGCACCTGCCTTATCTACGGAACAAGGGGGTTACTGTCATCGCCAACCTGGCCGGTAACAGCATTGAAGACTATGCCGCAGTGACAGCCAAACTCAAAGGCCACCAGGGTATCGCAGGAATCGAGCTTAATATATCCTGCCCCAACGTAAAAAAAGGCGGGCTGCAATTCGGTACCGACCCGCTAATGGTAAAACAGGTGGTACAGGCAGTCAAGAAAGAGACTTCTCTGCCGGTCATGCCTAAACTAAGTCCCAATGTCACCAACATCGTAGAGATTGCCTGGGCTGCCCGGGAAGGGGGCGCGGATGCCCTTTCCATGATAAATACCCTGATGGGAATGGCGATCGATATCGACCGGCGCCGCCCGGTATTGGCCAACATCTTCGGAGGCCTGTCCGGCCCCGCCATAAAGCCGGTGGCATTACGCATGATTTATCAGGTCCGCCGGGAGATGGACATCCCCATTCTAGGCGGCGGCGGTATTATGAATGCCCGGGATGCCCTTGAATTTATAATGGCCGGAGCATCGGCAGTGTCTGTAGGCACTGGCAATTTCGTCAATCCCCGCGCCGCTCTGGACATAGCTCGGGGTATTCAAGAATATTTGGTGGAACAGGAAATTAATAAGATTAGCGAAGTGGTGGGTGCCGCCATACTTAGATAAGCATGTGTGAAGGAGGAGCAGAATGGAGGCCAAGGATAGAATAGTCTTAGCCCTGGACGTCGATACGGCCGAGGAAGCCTTGTTATTGGTCAAGAAGCTTAGCAAGCATGTAGGGGTCTTTAAAATAGGAATGCAGCTATATAACGGCATAGGTCCGGATATAATCAACCGGGTCCATGACCTCGGGGGAAAGGTTTTCTTAGATCTCAAACTGCATGATATCCCTAATACGGTGGCGTCAGCTGCCCGAGTACTGACCCGCCTCAATACATTTATGTTTAATATCCATGCTGCCGGGGGCCGGGAGATGATGAAACAGGCCGCCCAGGCATCACAGGAGCAGGCTGACAGCCTTGGAGTAAAAAGACCCCTGTTGTTGGCAGTGACGGTCCTTACCAGTATCAGTCAGAAGGAATTGACAGAAGATATGTTTATAAACGGGTTAACGGTAGAAGAATTAGTGGTCAAATGGGCTTTGATGGCCCAGGAATCAGGGTTGGGCGGCGTAGTCTGTTCACCCCAGGAAATCAGACCGATTCGCTCGTCCTGCGGCCCCGATTTTAAGATTGTGACCCCGGGAATCCGGCCTTTGTGGTCGGCAGCCAATGACCAAAAACGGATCACTACGCCTCGGCAGGCCCTGGATCAGGGAGCAGATTTCTTGGTCATCGGGCGACCCATTGTTAAGGCTGACGACCCAGTAGCAGCAGCTAATAGAATAATCGAAGAATTGGAGGCAGAGTAATGTTAAGCAATCCAGAGGCCATTGATATCTTCACCCGTTCAGGAGCGTTGATGGAAGGGCATTTCAAATTGACCAGCGGCCGTCACAGCAATCGTTATATGCAATGTGCCCAAGTCCTGCAGTATCCTCAGTACACCGAGCAGTTGGCCGCTCATATCGCCGAAAAGTACGCAGATGACAAAATAGACATGGTGATCGGGCCAGCTATGGGTGGCATTATCGTCGCTTATGAAGTTGCCCGCCAGTTGAAGGTGCCCGGCATATTCTGCGAACGCGAAAACGGCCAAATGGCCTTGCGGCGCGGGTTCACCATTGCACCGGGCAGCCGCTTGCTGGTGGTTGAAGATGTTGTGACTACCGGGGGTTCGGTGAATGAGGTTATAGAGATCGTGAGAGCGGCCGGCGGCGAGGTAGCTGGTGTAGCTGTGCTGGTGGACCGCAGTGCCGGCAAGGTTGATTTCGGGGTTCGCAAAGAAGCGGTGCTTACCATGGACATTGAATCCTGGCTACCGGACGAATGTCCGCTGTGCCGAGACGGACAGGGAGAAGCCATCAAACCGGGCAGCCGCAGTTAGCAGGAGGTATTATTTGCGATGAAGGTTTTTTTAAATGGCCAAGAGATGCAATTCGTCGAGGGCGGCTACAAGTACGTTTTTATGAAACCTTATCAACGTTTTCAGGAGAAGACTATCGATAAAGACAATGGCGACAAAATGCACCTGGAGTTTTATGATAACGGGGTTCAGATCAGGACTCTGGTCACCAAAAATGAGGTTGCAACCATCATTAACCGCAATGTAGCCATCGATAAGCTCAACCACCAGATATACATCTTGGAAGAAGGTAATGAGGCCAGGTTTAATGATGACGGCTCAGTTGATATAATTAAATAAGAATCAACTGGCAGGGGGGAATGGCATTATGGATGACAAGCTCCAGAATCCGGCGGAATACATGACCGCCGAACATATGGCCATGGAAAAGAGGCTGCGGGAAAGTGAAGAGAAGTACCGGCTCCTGTTTGAAACTGCCAACGACGGCATCCTCCTGATCGACCGGCTTGATATTGTCGACTGCAATCGGCGCGCGGCCGAGATATTCGGCATCGAGCTGGAACAATTGCGCGGTTCTTCGGCTAAGCGATTCATACCGCCGGTTCAGCTGGATGGGCGCAACACCTTCAATTTGCTTAAGGAGAAAGGCGAGCGGGTGCTGGAGGGAGAGCCGATGCTGTTTGAGATTGGCCTGTCCCGGGCGGATGGTTCGCCTATAGATGTAGAAATCAGTCTTAACCGCATCCAATTACAGGACAAGACCTTGGTGCAGGTTATGGTGCGGGATATTACCTATCGCAAGGAGATGGAGGAGTGGCTCCGCTACCTTAACCTGCATGATAAGCCCACCGGACTTTACAATCGCAACTATTTTGAGGAAGAGATGGAACGCCTGCAGAGCGGGCGATTTGACCCGGTAGGTATCGTCGTCTGTGATGTGGATGGGTTGAAACTAGTCAATGATAATCTTGGCCACCAGGCCGGTGATGAACTGCTGGCAGCGGTGGCCAACGTATTGGGGCGTAGTTTCCGCTCCAGCGATATTATCGCCCGCATCGGCGGCGATGAGTTCGCGGTTCTGCTGCCGCAATGTACGCTGGAGGCGGTGGAAGCGGCCTGTCAGCGGCTCAGGGATAATGTGGAGGCTGCCCGCCATAGCACCCCACCGGTGCCGATAAGTGTTTCTATCGGGTGGGCTGTGAAAACCAAAGCCACGGAAAACATGGAGGATGTTTTCCGGGAAGCTGACAACCAGATGTACCGGGAAAAACCCCACAATCGCGAAAAGTTCAGGGAATATTTTAAGCAAACATTCTTGAAATCAGGTACGACGAACTGAACCGGCTTTAAATAGCGCCCTCATTCAGCAGTCTTACTACTTCATCTCCGTTGGGAACAGCCATTATGGTCCAGTAATGGTCATAGATAACCATGCCCGGCCTGGCACTGCCAGGCTTTTTCACGTTAGAGCGGAAGGTGTAATCCACTGGAACCTTGGCGGACGATGCCGCCTGGCAAAAATGGGCGGCCAGCGCGGCAGCTTCTTCCAGAGTGCGGTCAGGGACTTGATCGATAGAAGTAATGTGTGCCGGCAGGCTTATAATCACATGACTGCCAGGAATTTGCCGGGCGTGCAGCCAAAGATCGCTGCGATTCGATTCCTTCAAGGTGAGCCGGTCATTTTGAAGGTTGTTGCGGCCCACCCGTATCACCAAACCGTCTGAAGACAGGAACTGACGGGGCGTGCTGCGCTGAACTTTTTTACGCTTCCTGGCCGGAGCTGCGGGCATATAGTTTTCTCTTTCCAACTCCTCGATTATTTCATCGATCTCGGCGGGGCTTTCCGCTTGGCTCACCGATACCAATACCGACTCCAGGTACTCAATGCTATCCTGGGTTTCCTTCATCATTCGCACCAGGTGCCTCTTGGTACCCTGGGCTTTGTTGTATATTTTGAAAAAGCGCTGGGCGTTTTGGATAGGTGTATATCGCACATCCAAGGGGATAACCAGTTCCTCTCCGGTACTAAAATCAGGAACCAGGGCTTCTTTGTCACCCTTCTTGAAGCGATGCGCATATGAAGTCAGTAATTCGCCCCAAGTCTTATATATATCCTTTTCGCCGGCCTGATGAAAATCACCCTCCTGTAAAAATTTTTTACGATGGGCTTTGTGCAAATGTTCATTAATCTTGCGGGTCAGGCTTTCCTGCATGGACTGCAGCCTAAGCAAACTCAGCCTCTGGCTGAAAAAAGCATCGGCGGCTTCATTCATGGTAGTGAAGGTCTTCACCGCTGATCCCGCCAGGACCAACGGCTCAAAAGGGGAGAACTCAACCGGATGGTTTTTATTGTATTGAACGGCGGGTTGACTTGAGCCGTTATTTATAGCCGTGAGCAGAGAGCGGGCAGCGTGGTGGATCCGGTCCAGTTCATACTGGCCGCATTCTCCTACGCCAATATCTGCTGCCAAGCCAGCGGCCGCACAGATATGACGGGCACTGAACAGGCTCAACCCGGTAAAGGTGTTAAACAGGGCCCTGCTCACCTCGGTGTCTTCATCTTGATTCCACATTGCATTGGCAAACAATTCGAAATCGGCCGATTCAGGGTCCATTTTACCCTGGGATGGCGGAGCGATATATTCGCGGCCGGGGAGCACCTCCCGGTATGAACTCATCTCGCTGTTGATCCTCTTAATTGCATCAATGATTGTATTGGTCTCCGGATTGACGAGAATGATATTCGAGTGTCTTCCCATAAATTCACACATCAGATACTTGTCCTGCCATTCCCGGAAATCATTCATAGCCTCAATGCGGATACGGATGATTCTTTCCATCCCCAACTGCTCAACCTGTTTTATTTTTCCTCCCTCCAGGTGCTTTCGCAGCAGCATGCAGAAGGTAGGCGGATGGCTGGGATTGGTTTTCCGCTCTTCCGTGACGTGGAGGCGGGACCATTGAGCATTGGCGGAAATAAGCAAGCGAATGGTTCCCCCCCGGGGCTGGCGTATTGACAGGACCAGTTCATCCTTCTCCGGTTGATATATTTTATCGATGCGGCCATCTTTCAAGCACGTATCCAATTCGCGGGTTAGAGCGCGGACTGTAAGGCCGTCAAAGGGCATGTTGCTTCACCTCTTCAATAATTGACCCCAATAATTATACTATAGAAAACCAACCTTGACAGCACGGGCTTTCTTGACTATATCGTCAAAATATATAAAAATAATCCTTATATGAAAAGGAGGTAGGGCGATGGCGGCAGAAATCAAGGTGATCGTGTCGGGAGCCTTGGGTAAGATGGGCCAGCAAACAGCCCAAGCAGTCCATCAGGATGAGGAGTTGAAACTGGTGGGACTGATAGATGTCCGCGCTCGGGAGGGACAGACGAGCGGAACCGCAGGGCATCTGCCGCTGCAGCCGGAGAACGACCTGGAAGCCTGGCTGGAGCGATTCCCGGCGGATGTCATGATTGATTTCACCAATCCTCAGGCAGTATACAATAATGCCAAAATTGCCCTTCAGCACAAGGTCAACTGCGTGATCGGCACCACCGGATTGAATGAGGTGGAGTTGAAACATCTGGAGCGGCTCGCCTTGGAAAATGAAGTAGGGGTTGCGGTGATCCCCAATTTCGCTATCGGAGCGGTATTGATGATGAAGCTGGCCCAAGAGGCGGCCTGTTATTTTCCCGATGTAGAGATCATAGAACTGCACCACGATCAGAAAATGGACGCCCCCTCTGGTACGGCTATAAAGACGGCCGAGATGATCGCTGAACGCAGGCAAGCCAGGCCGCCGCGCAGCAGCTTGGAGTTGGAAAAAATCGCTGGAGCGCGAGGCGGAGAGATGAAGGGAATCCGAATTCACAGTGTAAGACTGCCTGGCTTTGTGGCTCATCAAGAGATTATATTCGGCGGAGTAGGGCAGACCCTGACTATTCGCCACGATTCCCTCGATCGGGTGGGATTTATGCCCGGGGTGGTCATGACCGTTAAGAAGATTATAGGAATCAAAGGCCTGATTTACGGATTGGAAAAGTTTCTATAGAGCAACTATCAGCCTTATAACTCAGTCTGGAAGAGAGCAAGAGCTCTCTTCTTTTTTTATTTACAGCCCATTTCACAGCATTGTGGGACAGACACAGGTTTGAAGACGGCATTCATATAATGCTATTAACTCTAGTCACGGAGTAAGCAACCCGGAGGTGGGCTAAAGGTGTGTTCAATTCTATCTGGAATCAAGATAGCGGTAATTGGCGGGGACGACCGGGAGTTGATCCTGGTGGAAGAATTAGTTAGACGCGGAGCAACCGTGGTGGTTACTGGATTTCCTAAGGAGATGGTATGCCACGGGGCGTTTGTAGTGGGCAGCGTCGAGCAGGCCTGCAATGACACGGAAGTTTTGATTCTGCCATTGCCGGGTACCAATGAGAAAGGCGTTGTCAGAGCGGTATACGCTGATCAAGAGATCCATTTGACCGAAAAGGCCATAAGTGGTATGGCCCCGGACGCAACCGTGATAATTGGGTGGGCCCGTAGTTTCCTCAAAGACTGGTCGCAGAAATATAAATTCAAACTGTTGGAAATCGTTGAAATGGACGAAATAGCCATTCTAAACTCCATACCCACTGCGGAAGGAGCCATCCAGATAGCCATGGAGGAGACTCTCAGCACTATTCATGGCAGTCGAACCTGTGTTATTGGGTTCGGCCGAGTGGGTGTGACCATGGCTGCTACCTTGAAAGCCTTGGGTTCGGACGTGACCGTAATAGCACGAAATCCCGGACAGTTGGCACGAGCCTGGCAGATGGGCTGCCACCCGGCCACCTATGAAGATTTACATGATGCGATGCGCAACAGTGACATCATCTTCAATACCGTGCCCAGCATGATTCTCGACCGAGAGGTCCTTAAATATGCCAATCCTGACATACTTATAATCGATTTGGCTACCCAGCCAGGCGGTACCGACTTTGAAGCTGCCAACGCTTACGGGCTGAAAGCCATCCTGGCTCCAGGTTTGCCGGGAAAAGTGGCTCCGGTTACGGCTGGCAAAGTCCTGGCCGAAGTGATACCACGCCTGCTAATGGCTCAGATCTCACAACGGGAACAAGAACTGCAATTCGGTTCGTAGGGGGTGATCAAAAATGAACGAGGAAAAACTGAAAGGCGTGAAGATAGGAATAGTATTGACCGGCTCCCATTGTACTATGGATGCTGCCCGGCAGCAGATGACCAAATTGAAAGAAGCCGGAGCCATAATTTATCCGATCATTTCCTATAGCGTAGATGCAACTGATAATCGGTTTTATAAGGTGTCAGAGCTCAAGCAGTTTCTTGGGGAGATATCTGACCAGCCGATCATTAACACCATCGTCGGAGCCGAACCCATCGGCCCGGGCCGGTTGCTTGATTTGGTGGTGGTAATGCCGGCTACCGGAAACACTATTGCCAAACTGGCCAACGGCATCGTGGATACTCCGGCCTTAATGGCAATCAAAGCCCACCTGCGCAACCAACGCCCGGTTGTGATAGCCATTTCCACCAATGATGCCTTGGGCCTCAATGCCCGCAACCTAGGAGTCCTGTTGAATACTAAAAACATCTATTTTGTGCCGTTCCGCCAGGACGATCCGTATCAAAAGGGCAATTCACTGGTAGCCAACCTCGACCAGGTGGTCGAAACTGCCATATGCGCACTGCAGGGTAAGCAGATTCAGCCACTCATCCTGGGAGCATTGTAGACAATTCTTTGATTATGATAGAATAGGAAAGCATAATCAATAGATAAGGCAATGTGCAGGAGGTAGTGACGTGGCTAGTGGAGTAAGATTAGCAGTAGTTGGAGCTACGGGAGCAGTCGGGCAGGAAATGCTCAAGGTGTTGGAGGAAAGAGATTTCCCTGCTGCAGAACTATTATGCTTGGCTGACCCCAGTGAGGCAGGCAGCAAGCTCAAGTTCAAGGACCAGACTTTGACCGTGGGCGTCGCTGATGCACAGGCATTCAAACAATCCGATTTGGCTTTATTTGCAGTAGGAACCGATGTTAGCCGGGCACTGGCTCCGCTGGCCATGGAAAACGACTGTGTAGTGATCGACAACAGTTATGCATTCCGCCTGGATGATAATGTCCCCCTGGTAGTTCCGGAAGTCAATGCCGCAGCGGCAGCAAGCCATCAGGGAATTATCGCCAATCCCAACTGTTCTACCATTATAATGGTTGTAGCCATAAACCCCATTCACCAGGCAGTGGGCATCAAGCGGGTAGTAGTATCTACCTATCAGGCGGTTTCCGGTGCCGGTCAGGCAGGCTTGGAGGAACTCGACAAACAGGTCCGCCAATACCTGGATAAGGTTCCGGTGACTCCTCAGGTCTTCCAGCACCAAATAGCTTTCAATCTCATACCCCACATCGATGACTTTGTGGAGGAAAACTATACCCGGGAAGAGATGAAGATGGTTTGGGAGACCCGTAAAATAATGGGTGTCCCGGACTTGAAAGTCGCCCCCACCGCGGTGAGGGTACCGGTGTTCAGAAGTCATTCGGAATCCATAAACATTGAAACGCAAAGGCCGCTGGAGGCTGATGAAGCCCGGCGTATCCTGGAATCCGCGCCAGGAGTAATAGTGCTTGACGACCCGACGGCCAAGATTTATCCTATGCCATGGTTTACATCCAACCGGGATGAGGTATTCGTGGGCCGGATACGGCAGGATATTACCCTCGATAATGGCCTGGCCATGTGGGTGGCGGCAGACCAGATCAGAAAAGGGGCTGCTACCAACTCCATTCAGATTGCTGAAATAGTTGTCCAGCAAAACCTATATTAGGAAGTGGAACCTTGTGAAGATTTTAGTTCAAAAGTTTGGCGGTACATCTCTGGCCAGCAAAGAATTAAGATCTAGGGTATGCGATATAGTAGCAGATGCAAAATCGGCTGGTTATGCGCCGGTTGTCGTCGTCTCCGCCATGGGACGTGAAAACGCCGCCTACGCCACCGATACTCTTATCAATTTGGTCAAGGAGGTCAACCCTGAGCCGTTGCCCAGGGAGCTCGACATCTTGTTGTCCTGCGGTGAAACCATATGTGGCGTTTTGCTGGCCAACCAAATGACCGCCCAAGGTATGCCAGCCACTTTTTTGAGTGGCGAGCATGCGGGGATCGTTACCGATGGACAATACGGCGACGCCCACATTCGTTATGTTAAACCGCAGAGAATCATGGAGTGCCTGGAGAACGGCCTGGTAGTGGTGGTAGCCGGTTTCCAGGGCGTTAGTGACACCGGTGAGTTGACTACCCTGGGTCGAGGTGGAAGCGATACTACCGCAGCCGCATTGGGGGTAGCGCTCAATGCCGAGTATATTGATATCTATACCGACGTCGAGGGCGTGATGACAGCGGACCCGCACATCGTAGAAAACGCCCGCTTGCTGGACTCGATCAACTATAATGAGATTTGCCAGTTGGCCCGGGACGGTGCCAAAGTAGTACATCCCCGGGCTATTGAGATCGCCATGCAGAAGGGTACGCCCCTCAGGATACGGTCCACCTTCCTGGACTCACCCGGGACTTATGTCTCCAATCAAGTGTACACCATCAACGAACCGGTGAAAATCGTCAGCGACCGCCTTATTACCGGGATAACTTATACATCCAACGTGGTCCAGATAACGGTAGCGCAGGATAACGCCGACCCTCAACGTAAGACGGACTTGACGGTTTTCAAAGCTATGGCTGAAGCCGGAATAAGCGTCGACTTTATAACTGTTCAGCCAACCACGTTGATGTTTACCGTCAGCCGGGAAAAAGCTCACCGGGCCGAAGCGCGGCTGCGGGAATTGGGTCTGAATCCGCAAATGGAATTCAATTGCGCCAAGGTCGCAGTGGTGGGAGCGGCCATGACGGGGATCCCAGGAATAATGTACAAGATAGTGGAAGCCCTCAACGATTGCGATATCGATATCCAGCAAGCGGGGGATTCTTATACTAATATCTGGTGTCTGGTCAAACAGGAAGATATGAAAAAGGCCGTTCAAGCCTTGCACGACAAATTCGAGTTGGGGAATTATTAGATAAAGGATGGGGAAGATATGAGCTACAAAATGTTCACGGCCATGGTAACGCCTTATAATGTCGACTTGCAAGTAAATTTGGACAAGGCTGGGGAATTGGCCCAATACCTGATTGAGCGCGGCTCTGATGGTATTGTGGTCAGCGGTACTACCGGAGAGTCTCCGGTGCTGAGCAAGTCCGAAAAATTACAGCTATTTAGTCAGGTAAAGGCAGTGGTGGGGGATAAGGCAGAAGTCTGGGCCGGTACTGGTTCCTATAACACCCAGGAGACCATTGAACTTAGCCAGGAAGCAGAGAAACTAGGGATGGACGGTCTCTTACTGGTCGTGCCCTATTACAACAAGCCATCGCAGGAAGGCCTATACCAGCATTACAAGACCGTTGCCGCTAGTGTGTCCATACCTATCATGCTCTACAATATACCGAGCAGGACTGGAGTCAATATGCTGCCAGAGACTGTGGCCCGTCTGGCCGAGCTGGAAAATGTTGTGGCCCTAAAGGAGTCAACCGGGTTGATGGATCAGATGTCAGCCTTAAAAAACATCCTGCCTGACAAAATGGCCATATATTCCGGTGACGATTCCCAAACCCTACCCATGCTATCCCTGGGGGCGCAAGGCGTAGTCAGTATCGCATCCCATCTTGTCGGTCCCCAGATCAAACAGATGATGAATGCGTTTGCCAGCGGTGACGTCAAAGGCGCCCAATTGCTGCATAACCAACTGTTTGCCATGTTCAAGGGGTTGTTCATTACCACCAACCCGATTCCGGTCAAGCAGGCCTTGAACCTGATCGGCATGGAGGTCGGAGGCGTCCGTTTGCCGATGTGCAGTGCCAGTGAAGGGGAGATCAATCAGTTGAAGCAACTCCTGGCCAGCTATCAGCTTTTGTAGATTTAACAACCACTAAAGAGGTATTATATTGAATCTCTGCAGCAGTCAGCCGCCGACTGCTGTTTTCTTTAGCAGAGACTATCCTTTTATAATGGATGATGGCAAGGGATGGCGTCGTTCAGGTTTCAATCTGGTTTTTTGTAAAAATGATTTCGTATACCTGATCGCATCAGTTGAATAGCCCAATTTTATGCTCTATAATTAAGAGCAACGGATATGTGCGGACAAGTGTTGTAGATAATTTAATATAGCGGAGGTGTTTGGGTGCCTGACGATGCACGGCTGAATATAATTCCCCTGGGCGGTATGGGGGAAGTCGGCAAAAACATGATGGCAATCAGATACCAGGATACTATTGTAGTCATCGATTGCGGTCTCATGTTCCCTGAGGACGAATTGCTGGGTATTGATGTAGTCATTCCTGATATTTCTTATCTGATTGAAAACAAGGAAAAAGTGAAAGCCATCCTCTTAACCCACGGTCATGAGGATCATGTAGGGGCGTTACCGTTCGTCCTGAAGGATATCAATCCGCCCTTATATGGAAGCAAACTCACTTTAGGTATCGTGGAAGGAAAGCTCAAGGAAAATAACTTAAACAATGTAAGAATGAATGTTGTCCGTCCCCGCGATACTATCAAAATCGACCAATTGGAGATTGAATTCTTCCGGGTGAGTCATAGCATACCCGACTCTATGGGTATAGCTATTCATACACCTCTGGGTATCATTTTCCATACCGGCGATTTCAAGATTGACCAGACCCCAGTGGACGGACAGGTCATCGATTTCCGCAAGATGGCGGAACTGGGTGAGAAGGGCGTGTTGGTGATGCTGAGCGACAGCACCAATGCCGACCGGCCAGGTTTCACCCAATCTGAAAAGGTGGTGGGGCGTACCTTTGATGAGGTATTTGGCCGCTGCGAGGGGCGGATCATCGTTACTACCTTCGCCTCCAACGTCCATCGCATTCAGCAGGTGATAGACACGGCGGTCAAATATGACCGCAAGGTTGCCGTGGTGGGCCGCAGCATGGTCAACAATGTCAGGATATCGTCCCAGCTGGGTTATATCGATATTCCCGAGAATACCCTGATCGAACTGGAGGAAATCAACCGCTATCCGCCCGAGAAACTGGTGATTGCCACTACCGGCTCCCAGGGAGAACCCATGTCGGCTTTGACCCGGATGGCAACTGCCGACCATCGCTGGGTGGGCATAAACAGCGGCGATACGGTAATTATTTCCGCTACTCCGGTACCCGGCAATGAGAAAATGGTCTCCAGGACCATTGATTTGCTGTTCAAACAAGGAGCCGAAGTAATCTATGAACGGGAGATGGGGGTCCATGTTTCCGGGCATGCTTCCCAGGAAGAGTTGAAACTGGTTCTAAACCTCATCAAGCCGCGTTACTTTATACCTATCCATGGTGAGAGCCGTCACCTGATGAAACACGCCAAGATCGCGGAAAGTCTGGGTATCCCTCAGTCACGGATATTTGTGGTTGAGAATGGACAGCTAGTCGAGATCAGCAAGAAAAGGGCGCAGGTGACCGGCAAGGTAACTGCCGGCAAGATCCTGGTCGATGGTCTGGGTGTAGGTGACGTGGGCAATATCGTCCTGCGGGACCGGAGGCAGTTGTCCCAGGATGGTATCATGATCGTAGTGGTTTCAATAAATAAGGAAACCGGTGAAATAATGTCCGGTCCCGATATCGTAACCCGTGGTTTTGTGTATGTGCGGGAGTCGGAACATTTGATAGAAAACTCGAAGCTCAAGGTTCGTGAAGCCATGGAACAGTCAGCCCGTAAGAATGTTACCGAATGGGCGGTTATCAAGTCCCAAATCCGCGACAAACTGGGTAAACACCTTTTTGAGGTGACCGGGCGGCGCCCCATGATAATGCCCATAATCATGGAAATCTAAAGCGATCCGGCATATCCGAAACAATAATACTTAAATCCCTCGCTGGCAGCAGCGGGGGATTTTTATTGCCTCCCATCTTCGACCAGATAGCGCTGATGTTGGCCGCCCCATGTATTATTCGGATAGGAAGCGGTAAATCTAAATAAAACAATACTGGTCAGGAAAGGGGCACATTCAATTGAATCAGAATCCTGAGATTCAGGACCAAGAGCAAAACCCTAAGTTAGAAAACATAAAAGAACTGGGGCAGATCGAGATACCCAGCTTCAAGAGCGATATTCATTGTCTAACCATCGCCGGGCAAGTAGAAGGACATCTGGTCCTGCCGCCCCAGAACAAGACCACCCGCTATGAGCATGTCATCCCCCAATTGGTAGCTATTGAGGAAAATCCCCAAATTAAGGGTCTCTTGGTGGTCCTAAACACCGTCGGGGGCGATGTGGAAGCCGGGCTGGCCTTGGCTGAAATGATCGCCGGCTTGTCCAAACCCACTGTCTCAATAGTAATCGGGGGAGGCCATTCAATCGGTTCCAGCATTGCTGTCAGTGCCGATTATTCTTTCATCGCTCCCACCGCCACCATGACTATTCACCCCATTCGACTTACGGGACTGGTAATTGGGGTACCTCAGACCTATGAATACCTGGATAAAATGCAGGATCGGGTAATAAGGTTCGTAGTAGAACATTCCAATATTACCGAAGCCAGATTACGGGAATTGATGTTTAGAACCGGTGATTTGGCCCGCGATATAGGCAGTGTTCTGGTGGGACGTGACGCAGTGGAATGCGGTCTGCTCAATGAAGTAGGCGGCATTAGGGAAGCCTTGCAAAAATTGCATGAGCTTCAGAGCAACGGAGGTTTAATGCAATGATCATCTATCTGCCGGATCCCCAGGAGATCATCAATACCATGGAATATCAGGAGACTATACAGATACCTCTGTCTTCGGGAGGTTTTGTGAATGCCCAGCCGCTGGCTTACAACCAGGCCCGGGTGATTGGAATTGTGAGTACCGATCCCATGGACTATATGAATGAGAAATATCAGCCCGGTGAATTAATCTCTTTATAAATAGGCCTCCCCACCCAATAGCATAACTTCGGCACGTTCGTCAGAACGTGCCCTTTTATTAGTAATTTTTCTCAGGGGCTATGCTATAATTACTAGAGCATTTTGGGGAGATCCACTTCAACCGGTCTTATCCATGTTATGGTTAGAACGGTTGGAACCTTGTCAGTCCTGGTATATATCTAAAAATAAGCAAGAGTTTAGATACATGGAAATTGTGATGGCAAACGACAGGAAACGCCCCGCAATTCGGCCCGAACAACCGTGTAACCTGTAAGTATGGATATCCAAGGTGATAACATTAACTTATTTAGTCGAAGGATGAAAAACATGGCCAGGAAAAAAGTCAAACGGGTTAAAAACAATCCACCCGTAAATGATTCCATGTCCGCTACCGAGACCGTTCATACCCCTTTCCGGGCAGAAATCGTCTCGGCCATTCTATTTATGCTGGCCGTCTTCCTGCTGCTGGCCCTCAACAACTCGGAAGGTATTGCCAGTGACCAACAGTTTATAGGGGTCCTGGGGACCTACCTGAGCTTAGCCATGAAGGCCTTGTTTGGGACAGTAGCCATTATTGCTCCTTTGTTCTTGCTCTTCTGGTCCATCCACCTTGGCGTCATCAAGAAATGGTGGTCTATCCGTATGTGGGGACTGGTTATCCTCGTGTTGTCCATTCTAGTCTATGTAAGCAACTTCCAGATCCCGTTGGGCTTGAATCCCTGGGAGGCATCCCTTAAAGGGATAGGAGGAGGTTACCTGGGCGGGGCTTTGGGTTATATAACATCGAGATTGTTAGGCCGTCTTGGAACCGCAGTGCTTTTGGTCCTTTGCTGCTTGATTGGGGTGGCTATGATCCTGGAGAAATCCCCCTCTGAAATTGCGGTTATTGTATGGACCAGGCTTAAGCGGACCAAAAACGAACTCACCAACCTCATGTATTATGATCCGGAATCTAAACCCGTCAGCACTGTCATACCAGCCACCCCCAATGAGGCGATTATTATCAACGGTGATACCGGACCAACTTCCTCTAACGCGAGCCCATTGGTGGTCAGTTATCCGACCCCGGAACGACCAACCAAAGAAATCACCAAAAACCGCACCGCCAGCCAGCTGGAATTGGTGTATCACAACAAGGAAGAGACCAATACCTATATAAAACCCTCGGTGGAAATGCTAACCCCAGTTGAAAGCGACCGATCCATCGACAAGAAGAACATTAAAGACAGTATCGCGGTGCTGGAGGATACATTTAGCAGCTTCGGGGTTAGTGTCAAAGTCAATCAGGTGAGCTGTGGTCCAGCCGTTACCCGCTATGAGCTTACTCCTGCCCCCGGCGTTAAAATCAGTAAAATCATTAGCCTGTCCGACGATCTGCAGCTTAACCTGGCCGCTCCCGGCATCCGTATTGAGGCGCCCATTCCAGGTAAATCAGCGATTGGCATTGAAGTACCCAGCTCGAAAGTGGGCAGCGTTGGCCTGCGCAGTATTCTCAGTTCGCTTTCCTTTAAGAAACTCAATAGCCCCCTGGCCATTGCCCTTGGTGAGGACATCTCTGGAAATCCGGTTGTGGCTAAATTAAGCGACATGCCGCATCTTCTTATCGCCGGGTCCACTGGTTCCGGCAAAAGCGTCTGTTTGAACAGCATTATCATAAGCCTGCTCTATAACGCCACTCCGGATGAACTGAAGCTGGTGTTCATCGACCCCAAGATGGTTGAATTGACTGTCTATAACGGCATACCCCACCTGATGACCCCGGTAGTCACCGATCCCAAGAAGGCGGCTACGGTACTCCGCTGGATGACCACGGAAATGGAAAAGCGCTACAAAATGTTCGCCGACCTCGGAGTCCGGGATATATATCGCTACAACCAGACCGCTGCTCCGCTGCCGTTTATTGTCATAATAATAGACGAGTTGGCCGACCTGATGATGGTCGCCCCGGTGGAGGTGGAGGACTCTATTTGTCGTCTGGCCCAGATGGCACGGGCTGCCGGAATGCACCTGATAGTCGCCACCCAACGTCCATCCGTTGACGTAGTAACCGGTATTATCAAAGCCAACATTCCATCCCGGATAGCTTTTGCGGTCTCCTCCCAGACCGACTCCCGCACCATCTTGGACATCGGCGGAGCTGAGAAACTCCTGGGCAAAGGCGACATGCTCTTCTCCCCGGTGGGAGCGGTAAAGCCACACCGGGTTCAGGGAGCTTATGTATCCGACCGTGACATAGAGGCAACCGTTAACTTTATCAAGAGCCAAACTGCTAGCGGCGAGAATGTAGACCAGTTTAATGAGATCGAGATGTCCCTGGAGAACAACGATTATAATGGCGGGGATGAGCTCTTCTGGGAGGCGGTGCGGGTAATTGTTGAGAACAAAAAAGCATCGGTCTCATTCCTGCAGCGCAAGCTGCGGGTAGGTTACGCCCGGGCCGCCAGGCTGATGGATTTGATCGAAGAACGGGGTATTGTGTCCGAGGCAGATGCTAACAAAAAACGGGAGATTTTGATAGACGAGCAGCAATTGGAAAAACTATACGCGAATAATAAACTATGCTAGTATGGGCATAAGCATTTATAAAGCTTACATTAATGGAATGGAGGCTGATTATGAAGCTTACCGCCAGGGAGAGGGAAATTGTCGAAGCGCTGCAGAAACACCCGCTAATCTCTCAGGAAGAATTGGCTCAGCATTTTGGAATCAGCCGTTCGTCCGTAGCAGTCCACATCTCCAACCTAATGAAAAAAGGGGTAATCCTGGGTAAGGGTTACGTTTTTAACAAGAAAGTATCCATCGTGGTTTTGGGCCAGGTATATTTAGAGATAAAGGTTCGGGGAGAGCATGATACCTGCCGGATAGACATTCGCAATGCTGGTTTCGCCAGAGATGTCTGTTTGGCCCTGTCCGAATATGGAACCAGTTCCAAACTGATCACCGTTGTTGGCAACGATGAGGCAGGCACGCACTTATTGGACGAGCTCCAGAGAACCGAAGTGGATGTGGCCAATATTTACCGGCACCCTTCCAAACGGACCTGTAAAAAGATAGTGACATCTGCTGGCGTCATGTTCGAAGAAGGCTATAATCAGGACGATTACCAACAGGCAATAAGCGCCCGGGAATGGGTGGCTGCCAATTGCGATTGGCTTATCGTAGAGACCCAGCTGCTGGATTTAGTGAGCAGCCGGATGATCAGCCGTCCCGACAACAATACCACGATATGTGCGGCTTGGTTTGTGGGGGACCGCCGGCCTGCTGCCTTGAACAAGACCAACCTCCTGGTTATGGGTGTCGATTCCTTCAACGATTATTATCGTTATGTAAATATAGGCCAGGATCTGCTGGAGACCGGCACTCTGAATGTCGTCATAACCGATGGCAAGGACAACATGGTGTTGGTCAGCCAATCAGGCACTGCCGATTATCCTTTGCCACCCAACCAATCATTTGACAGCCGTCTGGACCTGCACCTGTTTCTGGCGGGTTTGGTCTATGGCTTGTCATCCGGTTATCCGATGCGGCAAGCATTGAGAATCGCCAGTGGTACTTCCCAAACTGCTGGCGAAAGAAACCATGACCATTAATCAAAAGCGGGGGTGATTGCGATAGCCAGCTTTGGTGATAAACTGCGCATGGAAAGAGAAAAACAAGGGTACACCCTGGCCCAGGTTTCCCATGAAACCAAGATTCGCCAGCATTACCTCTCCGCGTTGGAAGAAGAGGATTTTGAAAGTCTGCCGGCACGGGTCTATTCGATCGGGTTTGTAGCCAGCTATGCCCGGTTTTTAAAGCTGGATCCGGACCGATTGGTCAGTGAATTCAAGGATTTGGCCTACCGCGACCAACCATTGGAACCGCCTCCGGTCGAACCTGTTCCCGGGAAGGTCCTGGGATTTCCGATCCGCAATGTGTTGGCAGCTACTGTATTTTTGGCTCTGGCTATATGGCTGGGCAGTTATGTATCGGGGTACATAGCCAATCGGGCCATCACCCCCCCTCCCCAAGTCGAACAGCCCAGTACCCCCTCCCCGGAGGCTCCGACTATTGCTGATAATCTGACCTTGGCCATCACCGCTGAACAGCCCAGCTGGGTTTCGGTAAGCGGGGACGGAGTAGTACAGTATACGGGCACCATGCAAGTCGGGGAGAGCAAGTCTTTTAGTGCCAACGACAAGATTGACCTGAGGACCGGCAATGCCGGCGGGATCCAGTTGCAACTCAACGGCAATCCGGTTCCGCCCCTCGGTGCTCCGGGGCAGGTGGTCGATAAAACCTTCACCCGTTCCGGTGCTGGGATTGATAGTCCAGCAGTTGCCGCCACGAGTCCGGCCGTCGCTTCCAACACGAATCTCACCCTGGAAGTGAATGCTCTGCAACGAAGCTGGGTACAGGTAGAGGCTGATGGTGAGCTGGTGTATTCTCAAAACATGGTTGAAGGCGAAACGAAGTCATTCACGGCGGTCGAGCGCATGGAAATAAAGACCGGCAACGCCGGGGGAATAGCCCTTACCTTGAATGGGCAGCCGGTTGAATCACTTGGTTCCGCAGGGCAAATCGCGGAGAAGAAATTCTCGGCCGATGGGGCCGCGATAAGTGGGCGGAACGAGCGGTGAAAGTAGGGTTTATAAGTCTGGGCTGTGCCAAAAACCGAGTTGATACCGAGATAATGATCGCGATCATGAAGCGAGCCGGGTATCGAATTACCAACCGGCTGGACCGAGCCGACATTATCATTATTAATACCTGCGGTTTTATCGAGGCTGCCAAGGAAGAAGCCATAAGTACGATTATCGACACTGGCAAATATAAAGCCGGTCAATTGCAGCACCTGGTGGCAACCGGATGTCTGGCACAGCGATACGGACAAGAATTGCTGGATCAGATGCCGGAATTGGACGGAGTGGTCGGGATATCCTTTTTTAAGGAGATCGACCAGGCCATAACCCGGATACAAAACGGGGAACGCCCGCTTATGGTGGGGAAACCCCCTGATGTGTTTATAGAAAAAGGTCCCCGGGTGTTGACCACCCCTGCCGGTTCAGCCTACCTTAAGATTACTGAAGGGTGCAGCAATCGCTGTGCTTATTGCGCGATACCGTTGATTAGGGGGAATCTGCGTTCGCGCCCGGCGGGGGAAATAGTCCAGGAAGCGCACGAGCTGGTTAAACGCGGTGTGCGGGAATTGGTCCTGATCGGCCAGGATACAGCTGTTTATGGAAAGGATTTGGGCGGCCCGGGTTTGCCCCCTTTGCTCGAACAGCTGGCCTCTATCAATGACCTGGAATGGATTCGCCTGATGTATCTGCATCCGGCCCACATCGATGATGATCTGATTGAGGCAATGGTTCGGGTCCCCAAGGTTTTACCCTATATGGATATACCCATACAGCATGCCTCCGACCGAGTTCTGACCAGTATGAACCGCCGGCACACCCGGGACCAACTCGAGGTCTTGCTGGGCAGGCTGCGGGAACAAATTAACGGTCTGGTGCTCCGGACCACGATTATGGTTGGTTTTCCGGGTGAGAGTGATAAAGATTTTGAGCTTTTGCTGGATTTTATTCAGACCACCGAGTTTGATTGGCTGGGGGCATTCACTTACACCCCGGAAGAAGGGACCCCGGCCTACCAGATGCCTGAACAGGTTCCAGAAGAAATCAAACAGCAGCGATTAAACGCGGTTATGGAAATGCAGCAGGGCATCACCCGACGAAAAAACGAGGCAAGGGTAGGTAAGGATGAGAATATTCTGATATCCTCCAAGAGCGGTCGTAACCTTTATCTGGGCCGGGGGTACTTTCAAGCCCCGGAGGTGGATGGTTTGACCATGATAAGGAGTCAAGCCCGCCTGGACCTGGGGGCACTGGTAAAAACCCGCCTGATTGGAATCCGGGACTATGACATGATTGGGGAACCTTTTGATGAATATACCGAATAGCATCACCATATTTAGAATCATACTGATACCCATCATCGTGGTTTTGATGCTCACCAATATCCCTTATGGCGGGTCCCTGGCAGCGGGCATATTCCTGTTTGCAGCGTTGACCGACAGCCTGGACGGTTATCTGGCCCGCCGCTGGAAGCAGACCACCAAACTCGGTGCCATCCTCGATCCCGTGGCTGACAAGCTTCTAATCACAGCTGCCTTGATCAGCCTGGTAGAGCTGGGCAAATTGTCGGGCTGGATAGCCATTGTGATAATCGGCCGTGAATTCGCGGTAACCGGCTTGCGGGTGGTCAAAGCCGAGGAAGGGGTGATTATCCCGGCTTCCAAAATGGGCAAGCTGAAGACTATCTCTCAGGTCACGGCGGTAATGGTCATTATGCTCGAACAACTTCTTTATCCACTAGCTCAATTGCAACTGGGCCAGTGGATCATGTACCTGGCCATCATCATTACTTTGGCATCAGGTATCGAGTATTTCCTCAAGAACAAAATTACCTTTTAACCTCATATACTGTTCGCTTTTGGAGCTAAGTCTGTTTCCTTCTATCCTGCACCGCAATACCTTCCACCCCACCTGTTCAGGAATCTTGGGCTAATCCGGCCGCCCCATTGATTCCTCCTCGTTCGCCTATGTAGTATAGTTTTGGCAATACCCATACAGAAATTGCTTATAATATAGAAGACTTGTGAAATATTGCATCAGGGGTGAAACCAACCATGAACCGCGTTTACTTGATTTCCACCGGGTACGAATTACTATCGGGAGCGATTGCTGACAGCAATGCCGCTTTTTTAACCGCCCGATTGATAGATTTGGGACTGCAGATAGTGGGCAAAAGCACGGTAGGGGATGATAGGGCTTCACTGGAAATGACCTTCCGGTCGGCGATCGCCACTGCTGACGTTGTAATCAGCACCGGCGGACTAGGTCCTACCTTCGATGACCTGACCAAAATAGTAGCCTGTGAAATTATGGACTGCCAACTGGAGCCGCGACCCGAAGAAGAGCAGCGCTTGCGTGACTACTTCGAGGCCCGTCATCGGCCTATGCCGGAGATCAACCTGCGTCAGGCCATGTTTCCCGCTGAAGCAACGGTTCTGGAAAATAAAGTGGGAACAGCCCCGGGAATGTATCTCCGGAAAAACGGTAAAATCCTGATCCTCATGCCTGGTCCGCCAAGAGAGATGACTAAAATGTTTGCCGATCAGGTTGAACCTCAGTTGAAACTGGATTGTGGCCTCGAAAATCAGGCTTTACGGAGAACCATAAAGATACTGGGTTTAGGCGAATCCCAGGTAGAGGAATTGCTGGACGATTTGCTGAGTGATCAGGAGGGAATAACCTCTGCCTTATTGGCGGTTGATGGCGAGATCCAGGTCAAACTATCACTCCGGTCTGGAACCCAGGATCCCAATCCAGGCAGCCGTTTGGAATACCTGACTGGATTGATGCGGGAACGTCTGGGGAAAAATGTGTTTGCTCTGGATGACGACACTTTGACGGCCAAAACGGCCCGCCTGCTGCTGCAACAGGAATCCAGCCTGGCGGTGGCCGAATCATGCACGGGCGGATTGCTGGGGAAAATGATAACCGATCTGCCGGGCAGTTCCAGGTATTTCTGGGGTGGGGCCATATCGTACAGCAACTCTGCCAAACAAGTGTATTTGGGAGTTGATAATGATACCCTGACCCAACATGGAGCAGTCAGTCCGGAGACGGCCCGGGAAATGGCCGAGGGCTTGCGGCACAAATCGGGAGTCGATTTTGCTCTGGCGATAACCGGTATTGCCGGGCCGGAGGGCGGTTCTCCGGAAAAGCCGGTGGGTCTGGTCTATCTGGCTTTGGCATATGACGGTGGGTGTAAGATTAGAGAATTACGGCTGGGCTTGCCCGATCGCGAGCTGATCCGCATCATCTCAGCCAAGTCGGCTCTTGATTTGCTGCGCCGCCATTTGGAGTACAACCAAGGGCTAGCAGGAGGAGGAAAACAATGAGGCTGTTTGTGGCCATTGCCGTTCCCGATAGTGTCAAGCAACATGCCCGTATGCTCAGGAACTATCTGGGCCGCAGCCGGCCCGATATTAAATGGGTCGAATACGACAATTACCATTTAACGGTTAAATTTCTCGGTGAGGTGAATAGTGCGGATCTGCCCCGCTTAAAAAAACAGCTGGTCCTAACCGGCGAAGCGGTGCCTCCCTTTTACCTTTCGGCCGGAGGGCTGGGCTATTTCCCCAACAGCCGGCGCCCGAGGGTGATATGGCTGGGTATCAAAGGGGAACTGGACAAGGCTGCCTTTCTAGGGGAACGGGTTGATGCTTATCTTGGTGAACTGGGTTTTGAACCGGAAAGAGATCACCGTTTTCACCTAACTCTAGGAAGAATCCGGACAGAGGACAACTTGAAAGAGATGCAGAAATCCATAGAGCAGCTGGAAACTCGCGACAAACTGATTGGATTCAAAGTGGACCGGTTCCAGTTGATGATGAGTGAACTATCCCGATCAGGACCAAAGTATTTTGAATTGGGGTCTTTTGACCTAAAAGGATAAATTTGTATTGACATTAAACATAGGGTTGCTTATAATCAACAAAACCGAACATATGTTTGAGGAGGCAATAGGGATGGAAGCGAAGGAGCTCACACAAGACAAAGCTGATGCACTTAACAATACCATCAAGACCATCGAGAGACAATTCGGTAAAGGATCGATAATGAAGCTGGGTGAGAATACGGCTATGAATGTTGATGTCATATCCACCGGATGCATCTCGCTGGACATGGCCCTGGGCGTAGGCGGCTTTCCCAGAGGCCGGGTGGTGGAGATATATGGCCCAGAGTCATCCGGAAAGACCACCGTCGCTTTGCATGCAATCGCCCAAGCCCAGAAGGAGGGTGGGATGGCGGCCTTTATCGACGCTGAACATGCGCTGGACCCACTTTATGCACGTCGGTTGGGGGTTGATATCAACAACCTGCTGGTTTCTCAACCGGATAACGGGGAGCAGGCTTTGGAGATAGCTGAGGCCTTGGTCCGGAGCGCGGCTATCGATGTGGTGGTTATAGACTCAGTGGCAGCTCTCGTGCCGCGGGCTGAGATAGAAGGTGAAATGGGTGACAGCCATGTGGGTTTACAGGCCCGCTTGATGTCACAGGCACTGCGGAAACTGACGTCCCATATAAGCAAGTCCAATGCGGTAGTAATATTTATCAATCAAATTCGGGAAAAGATCGGTATCGTTTATGGGAATCCAGAGACCACCACTGGGGGAAGAGCCTTGAAATTCTACTCTTCCCTGCGCTTAGAGGTCAGAAAGGGCGAAGCTATAAAACAAGGCACTGAGCAGGTAGGCAGCCGCACCAAGGTCAAGGTGGTAAAAAACAAAGTCGCACCTCCATTTAAAACTACGGAATTCGATATCATGTACGGTACCGGTATTTCCAGGGAAGGAGACGTACTGGATATGGGTACCGATCTCGATATTATTCAAAAGAGCGGATCTTGGTATGCCTTTGAGGGAGAGAGAATGGGACAGGGGCGAGAGAATGCCAAGGAATATCTCCGTAACAACCCGGAGATCTACAATACCTGCGTGGAGAGAATCAAGGCCAAAATAGCTGCGAAAAACGGCAATCCCGCTGATAATGAGGCTTGACACTATTCACCAAACTGTCTAAAATCTTTATAAGGCTCTGAAAAGATGTCTCGCTGCTTAGCCAGATATGGATTTTGACATATATTTTTTCATAACCGGTATGCAATAGAATTTGACTGTCGTAGGGCAGTGAATATATGCTTGTTTTTGATTGAATATAGACATTCATAATATGCATTTGGTTAAGAATAGGTTTATCGTTAAATAGAGCAATGGTGCAGCGGATTTCTGAGCTGGGGGAGACGCCGGAGCTAAAGACGATAACTGGAAATAGCGAGATAATTTTTAAGCCGGGTTCAAGCTCGGCTTTTCTTATGCAAAGCCTTTATCGGTAACAATCAGACAATTTTTTAGCAAGGAGGTGAATAAGATAAACAATCCGGAAGTATTTGTATTTATAATTCTGGCTTTAGTTATCGGTTTGCTCATTGGCTACCTGGGACGTAAAAACATTGCCGAGAGCAAACTGGGATTAGCCGAGGAACAGGCTGCCCGCATCGTTGAGGAGGCAGCCAAGGAAGGTGAAGCCAGAAAGAAAGAACTATTATTGGAAGCCAAAGATGAAATCCACCAGAGTCGTCAGGAAGCGGAAAAAGACCTGAGGGACAGACGCAGAGATCTTGACCGCTTGGAAAGAAGAGTCCTGCAAAAAGAAGAATTAGTGGACAAGAAAACCGAGAGTATTGAAAAGAAAGAACAGATCCTGTTGCAAAAGGAAAAGGATGTTGATAAATCGCAGCAGGATATTAAAATGGTCTTGACCCAGCAGTTGAAGGAATTGGAACGGCTGTCGGGACTGACCAGCGAGGCAGCCAAGGAGTTGCTGCTGGCTAATGTAGAAAATGAGATCCGGCAGGAAACTGCTGTAATGATCAGAAGTCTAGAAAACGAGGCCAAGGAAGAGGCGGACAAAAAGGCCAAAAACATTGTCTCCCTGGCTATTCAAAAGTGCGCGGCAGACGTGGTATCGGAGACTACCGTTTCGGTGGTCGCCCTGCCCAATGATGAGATGAAAGGACGGATAATAGGGCGCGAAGGGCGCAATATCCGGACATTCGAGACTCTATCGGGAGTCGACCTGATCATTGATGACACGCCTGAAGCAGTTATTCTCTCGTCGTTCGATCCGGTGCGGCGCGAAATAGCCCGGGTTGCCCTGGAAAGCCTGGTATCCGATGGCAGGATCCATCCCGCTCGTATCGAAGAGATGATCGAGAAATCCAAGAATCAGATCGATCAACAATTGAGAGAACTGGGTGAACAGGCCGCCTTTGATGTTGGGGTACACGGACTGCATCCGGAGTTGATTAGGCTCTTGGGACGCCTTAAATACCGGACCAGTTACGGACAGAACGTATTGAAGCACTCTATCGAGGTTTCACACCTGGCCGGAATCATGGCCGCCGAATTGGATGTGGACATAGCACTCGCCAAGCGGGCTGGATTGCTGCACGATATCGGCAAAGCGGTAGACCACGAGGTGGTAGGACCTCATGTCGAGATTGGAGTCGATCTTGCCAAGAAATACCGTGAATCCAAGGAGGTAGTTCATGGCATCGAAGCCCACCATGGTGATGTGGAACCACAGACTATCGAAGCCATACTTGTGCAGGCGGCCGATGCTATCTCCGCATCTCGACCGGGAGCCCGCCGGGAGACCCTAGAGTCTTACATCAAAAGGTTAGAGAAACTGGAAAACCTGGCCAACAGCTTCGAAGGTGTTGACAAGTCGTACGCAATTCAGGCTGGACGAGAAATCAGGATCATCGTCAAACCTGAGCAAATCGATGATTTGGGCACGATTACTCTGGTTAAGAATATAGCCCGCCAGATTGAACAAGAACTGGATTACCCCGGGCAAATAAAGGTTATGGTAATCAGGGAAACCAGATCTGTAGAACTGGCCAAATAGCACCAAACCAACCTAATATTAGATACCCAGCCCGTTGAAGAGTGTGCTATACTCATCAACGGGCTTTTGATGATTATAGGGTCTCGACGGGGCTCTTTTCGTACCAGGACGGTTGCATCCATTAGCCATCTTCCTGATATGGTTGAATTTACATGACCAAGCAAGCAGGAAAAACCCCCGTTCATCCGGAATTCCTATGTTATTTTAGTAAAGGGGAAGATATGCTATATGGATAATGGGTCTAGTCTAGACGCGCTGATATCGGCGTTTTTACGTTATACCGAATTGAGTGCGGTGAAATTTGATTCTGTGCGGGATATCATCAAGATAGAGGTTGCATTGAACACCAATTTAGAGGAGACGCAGGGCAACAGCTTTATTGATGCATGCCACCAAAGCATGGCTCTTTTCTACCGGATGAGAAACCTGAATCCGATACATATTAGCCTGAAGTCCATCCAGCACGCTGGCATTACCATACTGCGACTGTATCGCGATAGCCGGACCCTGGCCGAGGAAGAAATAGGACTTTTCATTGGATTGGTGCGGCAAGAGTTTGCATCCTGGCTGATTAGGGACGATAATGATATGGTAACAGCCGCTTTGCTTAACGAGGAAGAGAAAACTCAAGTCGTCAATAAGATCAAATCAGGACAGGAATCTTTTCGGAACTTCTTCGTCTACCGTGACAAGGGACGGGTTTTCGTATTCAATCGCTGACACTGGAGGGACTGAACAATTGAATATACTAGTTATCGGAGATGTGGTGGGCCGGCCGGGACGAACTGCTATCAAGACCCTGTTGTCACGGTTGCAGCAGGGCAAGAATATCGATTTTACTATTTGCAATGCTGAAAATGCAGCCGGCGGTCGAGGTCTTACCAATGATGTCAAGGAAGAACTACTGAGTGCCGGCATCGATGTGCTGACCATGGGCAATCATGTATGGGATAACAAAAACATATTTACTTTTATTGACGATGAACCCCGTTTGATACGGCCGGCTAACTATCCCAGCCCTTGCCCCGGGCAAGGCTATCATGTCTACAAAGCCGGGTTTAGTAAGAATATCGCCGTAATCAATGTCTCCGGCCGCATGTTCCTGCCCCCCCTGGACTGCCCGTTTCAGGCGATCCGTGACATATTGAAAGATCTGGGCGGCTCCGCCGACTATATCATCGTGGATGTACATGCCGAGGCCACTTCGGAAAAATTGGCCCTTGGATACTGTTTTGACGGCCAGGTTTCAGCAGTCTTGGGCACGCACACTCATATACAAACCGCGGACGAGAGAATTCTGCCAAACGGTACTGCCTATATAACCGACTTGGGCATGACCGGTCCGATTCACTCCATTCTGGGTATGGAAATCGATCCCATCGTTGAAAAGTTCCTGCACGGCCGCCCCACCAGATTCGAAGTGGCAGGTGGATCCGCACAGATGCAGGGAGTAGTTATAGAACTGAATGAGAACAATGGGACCGCTGTCAGTATTGAAAGATTCTCTATGACAATGGAATAAACGAGTTGGAATCCCATTATAATGAAAATTTACCATTAGGTTAATTGAAAAAGAAGGAATTAGTGAATAGATTTAGAATATACTTCTATATAGCAACCTTTTCAATCTACGTTGTAAAATCGTATTTATCAATGAGGGAGGCTAATACGTGGAAGTATTAAAAGTTTCAGCTAAATCAAGTCCTAATTCGGTTGCCGGTGCCTTAGCTGGAGTGCTCCGGGAAAAAGGTGCTGCTGAGATCCAAGCCATCGGGGCGGGTGCGATCAACCAGTCCATTAAAGCCATTGCCATAGCACGCGGATTCGTGGCGCCCAGCGGTATGGACCTGATATGCATCCCAGCGTTTACCGACATCGTTATCGATAACGAAGAAAGAACTGCCATCAAGCTGATCGTAGAACCGAGGTAAACAGCTGCTCCCTATCATAATAAATACCGATGTGAAGTAAAACCTGCTCCTGAAGCAGGTTTTTTGCATATCCCTCAGCCAATACTAAATATCCAAGGGAGGATAATTATGAATATCGTAGATTTGCATTGTGATACGATTTCCCACCTATGTAAGACCGGGGCGGCTTTGTGGTCCAACTCATCCCAGTACGATATCCAGAGGGCTCAAGCCGCCGGCATCGGACTGCAGTTTTTTGCCTTGTTTACCCGACCTGCCGAAAGCAACACCTGTTTACGCGAGATTTTAAAACAATTGGATCGCTTCTGGATGGAGGTCGAAGATAACCGCTCCCACCTTCAACCAATACTCAATTGCGATGATCTGAGCAACCTTAAAGACCAGAATAAAATAGGTTGCCTTCTGCATCTGGAGGGTGCTGAATGCCTGGGCGGCGATCTGGAAATCTTGAGAGTCTTGCAGCGAAGCGGTTTGCGTAGCATGGGATTGACCTGGAATGACCGTAATCTGTTGGCAGATGGGGGTGGGGAAGGGATCAGCGCCGGGGGACTAAGCCTCAAGGGGAGGGAGACGCTGAAAGAAATGGACCGGTTGGGAATTCTTCTGGACTTGGCCCATATTTCCGTCCCCTCTTATTACCAGGCCTTGGAAACGTACGCCCGACCAGTTCTGGTCACTCACGCCAACGCCCGTTCACTCTGCCCGCACTGGCGAAATCTGGATGACGCCCAGCTTAAAGCCCTGGCTCAAAAGGGAGGAGTGGTAGGCATAACCCAGGTTAGCGATTTTATCAAGGAAGACGGCAACGCAACGGTTGGCGATATGCTGGACCATATTGCCTACATTGCTGACCTGATCGGGGTAGAATATGTAGGTTTGGGTTCGGATTTTGACGGTGCTGATGACATGGTCCTTGGAGAGGTTGGACAGTATGCCAGGATGCCGGATTTGCTGGCCGACAAAGGATTTTCGCGCCGTGAAATCGAAATGATTCTCGGCACAAATGCTATGCGCGTCATAACCGCAGTTTTACCTACTCAGAGCAGCTGAATAAGGAGGATTTCCATGTACGACCTGCATGTACATACCACCGCTTCCGACGGGGTGCTGACACCGGCTGAGGTTATTGTGCGGGCGCTTCAAAGCGGACTGACTGGTCTGGCCATAACTGATCATGACACTCTGGATGGAATCAAGCCGGCTCAGACCTTTATCCAAACCAAACAGATCAAACTGGATTTCATCCCCGGAATTGAATTGAATACCGATTATGGGGATGATGAGGTGCATATCCTGGGCTACTTCATTGCCGATCGGGACGGCCGGATGGCGGAACGACTAGCCTATATAAGAAGGGAGCGTTGGAACCGGGCGGAAAAGATAGTGGCCAAACTCAACCAGCTAGGCGTAAATATCACCATGGAACAAGTGAAACATTGCGCTGAGGGGCAGCTTATTGGCCGTCCCCATATAGCACGGGCATTGTGCCACCTGGGAGTAGTCTCCACAGAGGAAGAGGCTTTTGACAAATACATAGACCACAGTCGCCCCGCTTATATTCGCCGGTATAAGTTCACTCCCGAAGAAGCAATTAGCCTCATCAATATGGCCGGGGGCGTCAGCGTGTTGGCCCATCCTGGTTTGATACGGGATCAGGACAAAATTGGGCAAATCATCGCCATGGGGATAGAGGGTTTGGAGGTCTATTACCCCGAACATCAACCGGCTCAAATTGAGCAATTGACTGCCTTGGCACAAGAACACCACTTGCTGATCACCGGCGGGTCTGATTTTCATGGAACCGGTTCTGTAACCCGCGACAGAATGGGGGCGAGTGGCATCAATTCCCAAATGATGGATGCGATCCGCCGCTATTTCAACAAAAACAAATAAATTTCTTCCTTTCTTGGCAGGACATTGCCGCCCTACTATAGAATAAACAACATGGATTAATTTACATGTTTTATGAAGGGTAGGGGTAGAATGAGGAAAGCGACGCTGATCGGCGTATTGACATTATTGCTAAGTTTGCTGGCGGGAGGCAGCATAGTGGTTGCTGCACCCGCTTCTTATACGGTCAAATCGGGCGATTGTCTTTGGACCATCGCCAGTGCCAATGGGGTTACGGTTGACCAGATAAAACAGCTGAATGGTTTGAGTTCGGAAATGCTGCAAATCGGTCAGGTTCTGAAATTAACCGCAGCACCGGCACCTGCGCCCCCAATACCATCCTCACCAGCCGCACCTGCAGCTAATACCACCACATCTACATATATCGTCCAATCAGGGGACAACCTATGGGGGATAGCCACCTCCCATGGCATGACGGTAGCCCAGGTCAAACAGCTGAATGGTTTGAGTTCCGAGCTGTTGCATCCCGGACAGGTTATTAAACTGAACGGAACTGCGGTTCCAGCAGCACCGCCAGTGACCGCGGTCACCGCGTCGGTTGAGTCACCACCAGCCGCAGCGTCCGATTCAAACACGTCGGTGTATGTAATCCAGCCTGGTGACAGCCTGTGGAGCATCGCTCAGCTCTACGGAACCACTGTCAATAATATCAAGATCCTCAATGGGTTGACCGGAGATGCACTCATCGCGGGAGAGACCCTTAAGGTTACTGGAACTCCGAACGCTGTAACGGTTTCAAGGTCTGGTGATAATGCCACCGCATCCCGGGTGATCTCCACAGCTGCTCAGTACCTGGGGACTCCTTACAGGTATGGGGGATCCTCGCCAGGTGGATTCGACTGTTCCGGATTCACCTCCTATGTATTTAAACAGTATGGTATTTCCCTTAACCGTACCGCGGCCGGTCAATACGGTCAAGGCAGCGCTGTTGCCAAAGCCAACCTGATTCCGGGGGATCTGGTGTTTTTCAATACCTCCGGCGGGGTTAGCCATGTAGGTATCTACACTGGTAACGGCAAGTTCATACACTCCAGTTCGCCCAGCAGCGGAGGAGTTATCTACTCGTCCCTGAGTGAATCCTATTATGCATCCAGGTACGTTGGAGCGCGGCGGGTAATCAGGTAAATTTCCAGTATTATTTATCAGGAGGTTTGGAATTGGAGAAAGATTTACTGGGTGTACCAATATCAATAATCGACACCGATGAGTATAAAGAGCTTGAAAAGCGCGAGTATGCAGTCGGTCCGGACCAACTGATGGATGAGATATTGGCCAAGAGACTCTTTACCAATGCAGAAATAATGTGGGTGGTACGGCGAATGGTGTACTTCTATGGGAGACGGGATGCCTTGCTCAAGATTACACCTCCAGATCGGCTGCTGATGAATATGAATAGCTTGCTGCGGGCTTTTTACATCCTGTTCGATTTGGAAAATCCGGAAATGGACGATAATATACGCAGCTATCTTTCATCGCGATTGACCGATGCTACTTGGGGAACAAGTAAGCGGACCCGGGAGTACTTGTATAAGATTAATTAACGACTATCTGTGCCTGATAGACTGTACAGGTCCAATAAGTCCAACTATCATTATACCCCGCCGCTGAGAAGCGGTATTTTTTGGGGATCAGGTGCTGCTGTCGCTTTATTGAAGAGATGGGTGATGATCGAATTGGATGTTAATCAACGGGAGCAAAATATCAAAGCCATAATCAAGTTGGAGACCAGAATTAGTAAATGTACTCGCTGCCCGGCCTTGCTGCGCTGCACCAGCAAACCGGCTACGGGTAAAGGAGACCTGGTACCGGAAGCCGTCATAGTATTCGAATGTGAAGGGAAGCGCACCAACGACATCGATTGGATTGTGGATGTTCGCAATGCCATCCAGAAATACCTGCAAGTCGATGCAGTCTATCATACCTTTATGGTCCGATGTCAGCTTAAAGCTTGCCCCTTGGCTGACGCTATTCCTTGCCAGGTCCACAATTCGCTGCTGGATGTTCACAACATCTGTCGGGTGAGCAATAAGAGTTGTACCGGGATACCGATCAGACCAGCTGACGACGAAGTACTCAACTGTCTTACTTATTTAATCGAAGAACTAATGATTTTCAAGCCTGAATACGTCATATTGTTCGGTCGTCGAGTAAGTGACTTCGTTTTGAAAGCGTACGGAATGCTGGATACCATTCAGGACCGTCTGGTCTATCATCATGAAGGCACCACGTTCCTCAGCGTTTTGGACGAACAATCCTATCGACCGGAGATATTTGCCGCCCTGGCCGCACTCGTGGATACAGACTCCTAGACAAAAGCCGCCAACACCAACCCCATAACTGGTGGGACAGCCCGAACTGGCTGTCCTTTGGTCTTTTATGGCCTGATTGTGAATAAGATTGTCTGAGATAGTATTACGGAGGCACAAAGATGACCAAAGACTCTTGGTGGAGCCTGGATATCGACCACATAGTCAGGGCTGTGGATACCGATTTGAGCGCTGGTCTATCCGACCGAGAGGTCAATCTGCGTCAGCAAAAGTATAGTAACGTGGTGGAGATGGGCAGTCCCATCCAACCTTGGCGGATAATGTTGAATCAGTTTACCGATACCATGGTATTGGTTTTGTTGGGGGCGACCGTCATATCAGGTGTAATAGGGGATATGGCCGATGCCCTTACCATTATGACTATTGTCATAATCAATGCCATACTGGGTTTCATCCAAGAATACAAGGCCGAGCGTTCTTTGGAGGAGATCAAAAAAATGGCTGCTCCGGAAGCCAGAGTAATCAGGAATGGCCGGCGGAGGACGGTTCCGGCAACTGATTTGGTTCCCGGCGATCTGGTCTTGCTGGAGGCCGGCGATAAGGCGCCCGCCGATCTCAGACTGGTGTCGTCGTCAACTCTGGAGATGGACGAATCGGCCTTGACCGGTGAATCAGTGCCGGTCGAGAAGCGATGCGAATCAGTCTGTTCACCAGAATGCCCGCTGGCTGACAGAACCAACATGGCTTTTACGGGTACCTCGGTGACCCGAGGCCGGGGCCGGGGTATAGTGGTGGGAACCGGTATGAATACGGTAATGGGTGAGATTGCCGGGTTGATGATGGAGACCGAGACGGAAATGACGCCTCTGCAACTGAAGCTGCACGTACTGGGCAAGACCTTGATCTTCATCTGCCTGGCGGTGTGTTTGGTAGTAACCTCATTGGGGATTGCCCGCGGGGAAGACATAATGACTATGCTAATGGCCGGGATCAGCCTGGCAGTAGCTGCCATTCCAGAAGGACTACCGGCTATTGTCACCGTGGTTTTGGCTCTCGGGGTCCAAAGGATGGCCAGAAGAAATGCCATTGTACGAAAGCTGCCGGCAGTAGAGACTCTAGGGTGTACCACTGTTATCTGTTCAGATAAGACCGGCACCTTGACTCGCAATCAAATGACAGTTAAAAAAGCGGCTACCTTCAACCAGGTATTGGATATTGAAGGGGAAGGGTACCACTCCAAAGGCGCCCTTATAGATGAACACGGGCAGAAGGCCAGGCTGGAGAGTGGCACGACTCTCCTCATGGAAATAGCCTTGAACTGCAACAATTCTGATCTTAGGAAAGTCAACGGTGATTACGAAGTCCAGGGCGATCCTACCGAAGCTGCACTGCTGGTAATGGCAGCCAAAGCCGGGGCGCTGGAGCGCCAGATGGCCTTGAGAGAAGTCCCCTTTGATTCGGAGCGGAAGATGATGAGTGTGGTGGTTGATTCCGGCGACCCACACTTGCTTGTAAAAGGGGCCTTGGATGTAATTATAAATTCCTGTTCCCATGTCAGAAAGGGCCAGCAGGTGGTCAGGCTGACAGCTGCCGACCGGGACTATTTCCTGAGTATGCAGGCTAAATGGGCAGCCGGGGCTTTGCGTATACTTGGATTTGCTTACCGGCCTCTGGCACCCGGTTGGGAGAACTTTTCCGACGCTCAATTGGAGAGAGAATTGATCCTGGTTGGCATGTGCGGCATGATCGATCCCCCTCGCGCCGGTACTGCCAAGGCAGTCAGAACATGCCTGAATGCCGGCATCGTACCGGTCATGATTACCGGTGACCACCCCCAGACTGCGGCGGCCATCGCCCGGGAAATCGGGATCGGCTCCGGCCGCGATGTGGTTACCGGCCCGGAAATAGATCGGCTCAGCAACCATGAACTCTATGACCGTACCCTAAATAACCGGGTATTTGCACGGGTATCACCCCAGCATAAGAATCGAATAGTCAGTGTCCTTAAAGGGAAAAACCAAGTGGTCGCCATGACCGGAGACGGGGTTAATGATGCCCCGGCCATAAAAGCCGCAGATATTGGTATTGCTATGGGTATCAGCGGCACCCAGGTGAGCAAGGAAGCCTCGGCAATGATTCTGACCGATGATGATTTTTCCACTATTGTGGAAGCGGTCTACCAGGGCCGGGCCATATATGATAATATCCGCAAGTTCATCCGCTATCTGTTAGGCTGCAATATCGGCGAGGTTCTGGTCATGTTTATGGCATCATTAATGGGCTTACCGCTTCCTCTCATGCCGATTCAACTGCTCTGGGTCAATCTGGTCACCGATGGTCTGCCCGCCATGGCACTGGGCATCGAGGCTCCTGAACCGGGGATAATGAAGCGAAAACCACGACCCAAAAAAGAAGGGGTGTTTGCCCATGGGCTGGGGTGGATCATTTTTGGGAGAGGCGTTTATATCGCCGCCATAACCATCGCCGCTTTCCTGGTCGGATATACGTGGGCCCACATGAATGGCGTCGATGCTTTGCCGCTGGCTCGCAGCATGGCCTTTACCACCTTGGTGCTGGGGCAGCTTTTCTATGTATTTGAATGCCGTTCTGAGCGGCTATCCCCGTTTGAACTGGGGTTTTTCAGCAACAAGTACCTGGTGGGAGCAGTACTGATTTCGGTGTGCATGCAGCTTTCAGCCTTATACATCCCGGCTTTGCAGGCCATATTCAGGACTGTGCCTTTGAATGGATGGCAATGGCTGCTGATTATTCTACTGGCGGGGATTAAAGTGCTCTGGAGACTGATTGGCTATATCCTGCCTGGAAACCTGCGATTGGACCGGGCTGCAGCTTGAATCGGGTAGTTCTTCTGGGATATGTTCTAACCACCCCCTCGATAAAATGTTTATTGGTGCAAATTAATCTTGTCAGTCAGCGTTCGGCTCTTGGGCTTTTTCCTGGCAGTCACGGCAGAAGCCATACAGGTCAAACTTGCATTCTACCTCGGTAAAATTTTGCAGGGTCTGTGGGTCCATCTGGGTTAAGGGACAGAATTCCAACTCGCTGATTCTATGGCAGGACTTGCAGATGAGGTGGTGATGATGTCCTGAGGCCTGGTTAAGGGTGTAATAGCTGATTGCGTCAGCTCGTTCCACCCGGCATAACAGGCCGATTGAAGTCAAGGCATCCAAGTTCCGGTAAATGGTCGAGAAATTTACCTTGTGGTTGCGGGCCAGCACGTAAGTGTGGATTTCCCGGGCGCTGCTCCAACCAGCCAGGTCAAGCAGGGCCTGAAGGATGACTCTGCGATGGCGGGTCAATTTACAGCCCTTGCCGGTAAGGAATTGTTCCAGTTCAGCCAGATCGGTCATCTTATCCACCCCTATAGATTACTTGGCGCTGATTCCCGCACCGTCATCGGCCGGTGTTTACCAAATCCAATCCGCTCCAGTCCAACCGCCAAGAAATATGCCAGCACCGATACAATTACGATAGCCGCCCCAGAAGCCAACTCCAGTTGATATGAAATCCACAGTCCGAGCAGGCAGAAGACAACTCCCAGCCCTATGGATATCAGTATCATCTTCTTAAGATTATTGGTGTACATTCGAGCCACAGCCGGCGGTACGCACAATAAGGCTAATATCAGGATTATTCCAATGACCCGGATTATGACCACTACTGTCAGGCCAATCATGAAGAAGATGAGATAGTCGATGAAGGTCATATTCAAACCCAGCGCAGTTCCAAACTCCTCATCAAACAGGTAGACGACAATCAGATTGAAGTAGGCGGTTATCGTGAGCAAGATAATAGCATCCAGCACTAACATATAGATCAGGTCGGAGCGGGATACGGTCAGGATATCTCCAAACAGGTAGGAGGTCATATCCGGAGGGTAACCAGGTGCGAACGATATGAACAGAATGCCCAAGGCCATCCCCAAGGGCCAGAACATGCCCATTAGTACATCGGAATTGGTGTGGGAATTGCGTTTAAGGGACGCTATCCCCAGGGACGACAGGGACGAAAAGGCCAATGCCCCGATCATGGGCTCGATACTCAGGTAATAGCCCAAACCTATACCGCCGAAAGCGGTATGGGCGATCCCGCCGCTCATCATGACCAGTCGTTTTTCTATTATGACAGTCCCCATGATACCGCAGGCCACCGATGACAACAGGGCCGCAAGCAGGGCATGCTGCATGAAGGAGTAATGTACGATGGCCTCTAACACCGCAGTCCCCCCTGTTCATGTTGACCCAGTACGCGGTGAGGCACACCGTGAGCGATCAACTCTACTGGGCATCCATATACGGACATTATAAGTTCGCTGGACAGGTTGGGATCACCATGATAATAAAGGGTCTGGTTGATGCAGGCGATTGATTTGAGGTACGAACTAACCGCCATCGTATCATGGGTCACAATAATTATGGTGATGCTTTGGTTCAGCTCTTTCAACAGTTCGTAGATCTGGGAACTGGAATGGGCATCGACCCCGGCAGTCGGTTCGTCGAGCAGCAGAATCTGGGGTTCACTCACCAGGGCCCGAGCTATAAGCACGCGCTTCAGCTGTCCTCCAGATAACTGCCCGATCTGGCGGTCAACCAATTTTGCTATTTCCAGATGTTCCAGGTAATGTTGCACTACGATGCGATCGTCCTGACTGTAGCGGTGGAACAAGCCTGCTTTTCCTACCAGGCGGCCCATCAACACCGCCTCCCCGACGGTAATGGGAAAATCACGGTCAATGTTGGTCATTTGAGGAACATAGCCTATTTGGGAGCAGGCCTCTCTAGGGGGCATCCCCAGCACTGATATAGCGCCGGTGGTGGGTCTGACCAGGCCCAGGATGGACTTTAGCAGGGTAGTCTTACCGCTGCCGTTGGGCCCAATTATGCCCACAAAATCACCCTTGGCAATGGTCAGATTAATTTCTTGCAGCGCCAAAATGTTGCCGTACTGGACGGTAAGATCTTTGACAACAACTGCGTATTCGGGTTGATGATTGGCTTTATTCAAAGTTATTCCCCCTGGGCCTGCTGCAGCACCCGTCGGAATGTTAGCGCCGTCTTGTGCAAGTTGCCGATATAATCCGGATCCAGCGGAGCGATCATCTCCGCCTGTCCGCCAATCTCCTCGGCTAAGGTTCGCGATTGCTTGCTGTCGATCTCAGCCTGGTAAAAAACCACCTTGATATTCTGAGCCCGCGCCAGATCAATTACTCTCTGCAGGTCTACCGCCGCAGCTTCTTTGCCTTCCTCTTCCAAGGCAATCATGGTCAAACCATAATCAGCCGCAAAATAACCAAAAGCCGGATGGTATACGATGATAGTCCGATTGGGTAAATCGGTCAGGGCGGATCTGATGTCATTATCCAGTTGGCCCAGGCGTTCTATATAAGCGGCGCTATTGGCAGCATAAATGTCACCATGGAGCGGATCCAGCAGCGTCAACTGCTCAGTCGTCACACGGACAATCTCTTGAACCCGTTGGGGGGATAGCCACATGTGCGGGTCTCTCTCCCCGGAGGGAAAAGTAACGGGCGGGTATTTCCGATCGACCATAGCAGGGAGGTCAACCATTTTCATGCCGGGAACAAGGCTCTTAAGTTGGGGCAGGATAGCCTCTTCGGCCGGCACCCCGATGGCGAAATAAATGTCAGCATCGCTAAACTGGATCATTTGTTGAGGGGTGGGCGAATAGTTTTCGGGATTTCCACCGGGCGGCACCATGGTTACCACCTCAACCAGCTCTCCTCCAATCTCTTTCACAAAGGTGGCCTGCGGCATAATGGTTACAGCCACCTTTAAGCGGTCATCCGCGCCAGTCGGGGCGCTTACCGGTTGTTGCTGGCAACCGGCCAGCAGTCCGGCCAGTAACAATATTACCATTAAGCCAACCCGCTGGTATTGGCACTTGGTCTTACGGAGTCTTGAATATATCTTCATTTATTCATTCCTCGATCTCCATTGATTCCTGATGTGGTCAGGTCGCAAACCGTGAGATAAATGCAAACATTTGCATTTGCCTTATATTTAAGACAACTCCGGCTCGGATGTCAAGCCCGTCCGCACTTGCCATGTCAGATGCTGTCCAGATATACAGGCATAATTGCCTGTTCACCCTATATTTTTCCAGTGGTGATATATTGATATACCCCCCTAAAGGCTTTTTTATTTCGAAAGCCAATTATGTTAAAATATGAAAGCATGAGTCGAAAGCTAGCTTAACTGGATTAGGAAGAGTATCGATCCAAGTCCTTTGACAAGATGAATGAAGCTTACGGGAAAGGTTGATTTATGAATGGTCAAGAGTATGACCGGCTTCGGCCGGAGTCAGATTCAACAAAAAGGATATGATATAACCTGCGAATTAAAAACTGTCAATCATCGCTACTTCGATGTACATACCAGAATGCCCCGGCGGTATTTGTTTTTGGAAGAGAAAATCAAGGAAGAACTGAAAAAAAATCTCCAGCGGGGACGTATTGAAATCAGCATCAATATTGAGAAAACCGGAGATATGGCGAGAAATATCAAAGTTGACAAAGGTCTGGCAATCGCTTATTATGATTCCCTGAAGGATTTAGCAAAACATCTAAATATTGCTTCCGAGTTTAGGGTCATAGATGTTTTTCGGCTGCCGGACGTATTTAGCCTGATAGATGATCAGGAAGACCCGGACACCATTTGGGGAGCACTGCAAAGTGCCTTGAACGAGGCTCTAAAGAGCCTGGTGGAGATGCGCAGCAAAGAGGGTGCCAACCTGGCCCGGGATATAATTCAACGCAACGCCTATATCCTGACTGAGGTAGAAAAACTGGAACAGAGATCACCTCTGGTAGCCAGGGAGTACCAGGAAAGGCTGCACAAGAAAATCGCCGAAATGACCAGCAACATGGTCGACGAAGCCCGTATTATCCAGGAAGCCGCTATATTTGCGGACAAAGCCAGTATAACTGAGGAGATTGTAAGGCTGAAGAGTCATATCGGCCATCTCCGTGACCTAATGGACAGCGGTCAGTCGGTAGGACGCAAATTGGATTTTCTGGTACAGGAGATGTTTCGGGAAATAAACACTGTAGCTTCCAAGGCCAATGACATAGAAATGAGCCAAATAGTGGTGGATATAAAAGCGGAATTGGAGAAAATAAGAGAACAGATACAAAATATTGAGTAGACTTAGAGGAGGTGCATCCGGGTCCAACCGGAAATATTATGGATATCAAGCTTGTAAACATAGGGTTTGGCAACATCGTTGCCGCCAACCGGATCGTGGCCATAGTGAGCCCCGAATCTGCTCCCATCAAGAGGATAATCCAGGAAGCACGGGAGAAAGGCGTGCTGATCGATGCCACCTATGGACGCCGGACCCGGGCGGTTATCGTAGTAGACAGCGGCCATGTCATTCTTTCGGCAGTACAGCCGGAAACGGTTGCCAACCGCTTGAGTTCCAAGGATTCCGGCAGCGAAGACATTTAGAAGCGGAAGCAGGATTGAACCAATGACCAGTAAAGGAATCTTATTCGTCATGTCCGGGGCTTCCGGGGTTGGAAAAGGCAGCATCCACAGAGAGGTGTTGGCCCGGGTGCCGGATATCAAATTATCGATTTCGGCGACGACCCGACCCCGGCGATCAGGAGAAGTTGACGGGCGGGATTATTTTTTTATCAGCCCCAGTGAGTTCGAGACCAAAATCAAGAATAACGAGTTCCTGGAGTACGCGCAGGTCTACTCGAATATGTACGGGACTCTCAAGAGTGAAGTAGTGCACACCCTGCACAGTGGTTACGACGTTTTGTTGGAGATCGATATCCAGGGGGCTCGCCAGGTAAGAGAGAAAATGCCCCAAGGGGTATTTATTTTTATCCAACCTCCCAGCCTTGGTGCTCTGGTTGAGAGGATCCATGGCCGTGGCCTGGATTCCCAGCAAAGCATCCAGGACCGTCTTGATGCCTGCCATGCTGAGATGTCCATGGCCAGGTACTATGACTATGTTGTTATCAATGACCGGCTCGAGGATGCGATAAAGAAGGTAGAGGCCATCATTATCGCTGAACGTTGCCGGGTAAAGTATTATTAAGGAGTGATTGGTTTGCTGCCACCTTCTGCCAAGGATTTGATGAACATAGGTCAGAGCAAATACGCGGTTGTAGTCGCAACTGCGCAGAGAGCCCGGGCCTTGTCGGAGACCAAGAAAAACGAGGAAAGTTATCGTTTGTCCGGCATGATCACCGAAGCCCTGGATGATATCATAGAACAAAAAGTAGTTATCGTAAATGACTCCGAACCCCGGCTCTGAGAGGATGAGAGGCAATGGCACAGACAATCGGGATAGGTATGTGCGGCGGCATTGCAGCATACAAAATCGCCGATTTGGTAAGCAAGCTCAAGAAGCATGATTTTGACGTAATTGTGATGATGACCGAAGCAGCAGCTCGGTTTATCACCCCCCTTACCCTGCAAACCTTGTCAGGGCGCGAGGTGCTCACCGATTTATGGACCGAGTCCCGAGAATGGAAAGTACAGCATGTGGGGGTGGCAGAACAGCTGGACCTGCTGGTCATTGCTCCGGCTACTGCTAATTTTATCGCCAAGATGGCCCACGGGTTGGCCGATGACCTTCTTTCTACGGTGGTGCTGGCCAATACTGCCCCCGTGCTGGTAGTGCCGTCTATGAACACCAACATGTTTGAAAACCCGGCGGTCCAAGACAACATCCAATCGCTGCTTCGGCGAGGCTATCATTTTATGGACCCCGACAGCGGATTGCTGGCCTGTGGTGTGACCGGGAAAGGGCGATTGCCCGAGGTTGATGATATACTCAAACATATCTTGGCTCTGCTGAAGCCCCGGCAGGATTTAGCCGGAAGAAAGATCCTGATCAATGCCGGCTCGACCTGTGAGGACATCGACCCGGTACGATTCATAACCAACCGCAGCACTGGCAAAATGGGTTATGCATTGGCTCGGACAGCGGCCGCCCGAGGCGCGGAAGTAGTTTTGGTCAGCGGACCTACCCACCTGGAAATCCCCTCCGGGGTCGAATTCATCTCCGTACGCAGCGCCCGGGATATGTGTGCGGCCATGCTGCAGCACCAACCCGGATGTGACATTATTATTGGAGCAGCCGCTGTTGGCGACTTCCGGCCAGCCACGCCGGCGGAACAAAAGATCAAAAAGAATGAAGACGGCAGCGGGCGGATAACTATTGATTTGGCCCAAAACCCAGATATACTTAAAGAACTGGGCAAGAAAAAAGAACCGGGCTGCATCATGATAGGTTTTGCAGCCGAAACTGAGAATGTACTGGAAAACGCACTGGCAAAACTGGCCGCCAAAAACCTAGATCTTATAGTAGCCAATGATGTTTCCATGGAGGGAGCGGGCTTTGCCTGTGATACCAATATATGTACCCTAATCAGCAGCCGCACAGACATCAGGCCTATGCCCCTAATCAGCAAGGATGATGTAGCGGAGGCGATTCTAAATCGGGCTGCGGAACTGCTATTGTAATCAGGGAAGGAGAGGAACCCTTTGACCAGAAAGCTTTTTACGTCTGAATCAGTTACTGAGGGACACCCGGACAAGATGGCCGACCAGATATCAGATGCCATTCTGGACGCCATGTTGGCCCAGGATCCGTTCGCCCGGGTTGCCGCCGAGACCATGGTTACTACCGGTCTGGTACTGGTATCGGGAGAGATCACTACCGATTGTTACGTCGATATACCCAAATTGGTCCGGGGCGTAGTCTGTGATATCGGTTACACCAGAGCCAAGTTTGGATTTGATTGCGAAACCTGCGCGGTATTGACCTCTATCGACGAACAATCTACTGATATAGCCATGGGAGTCAACCATGCCCTTGAAGCCAAGCGGGGAGAGATGGGATACGACGAATTGGAACTCATTGGCGCTGGCGACCAGGGCATGATGTTCGGTTATGCCACCAACGAAACCGAGGCTTATATGCCAATGACTGCCTACCTGGCCAACCAGATGGCTCAACGTTTGACTGAGGTGCGCAAAACTGGAATCCTGGATTATCTGCGCCCGGATGGCAAAACCCAGGTAACCGTCGAATACCTGGACGGTAAGCCAATGCGTGTAGATACCGTGGTGGTCTCCGCTCAGCATCATCCAGAGATTGAACATGCCGTGATTGAGAAAGACATCATTGAACAGGTCATCAAAGCGGTGGTACCGGCGGATATGCTGGATGAGTCCACCAAATATTATATAAACCCTACCGGCAGATTTGTGATCGGCGGCCCACAGGGCGACTGCGGGCTAACCGGCCGCAAAATAATCGTTGACACCTATGGAGGTATGGCCCGTCATGGCGGAGGAGCCTTCTCCGGGAAGGATCCTACCAAAGTCGATCGCTCTGCCGCCTATGCGGCCCGTCATGTAGCCAAGAACTTGGTGGCGGCCGGAGTAGCGGATCGATTGGAAGTCCAGATCGCTTATGCGATTGGAGTCGCCCACCCGGTTTCCATTTCGGTGGAGACATTTGGTACGGGCAAGCTGCCCGATGAACAGATCAGGGAATTGATCGGCCAGCATTTTGACCTGCGTCCCGCGGCCATCATCCAGAATCTTGACCTGCGACGGCCAATCTATCAAAAGACAGCCGCCTATGGCCATTTTGGCCGCAAAGATCCCGATTTTACTTGGGAGCAACTTGACAAGGTGGAAGACATCAAAAAGTCAGCCGGGTTGTAACTTCCAGCGGTATCCAGGGTTTTAGCCGCATTGGGAGCAAGAAGGTTGTTATCGGACAGACCAAGCAAAAAGGCGGGTTTCCCGCCTTTGTTGTATTATTCAGCAGGACTGGTTGTATCATAATCCTGGCGCCGGCGGGGTGACATTATTGAAAACGGTGGAGCTGATTATTAATCTGCCAACCAGCAAATTGAATTCCACTTTCACCTATCTGGTACCGCCCCCATATGAGGACGAAGCGGTATTCGGCAAAAGAGTATTGGTGGATTTTGGCGGACGCCGGGAAGAAGGGTATATTGTAGGTGAGGGCCGGCATCCAATCGGGGAAGAAATGAAACCAATATTAAGAGTTCTGGATACCGACACCGTATTCGACCAAGATTTGCTGGCCTTGGCCCGGTGGATGGCAGACTATTATCTGTGCCCGCTAGCTACTGCCCTGAATCTGATGGTGCCCAAGATCCTGCGCCAAAAGAAGGGCCGCATATATGTAGCCGGAATCGATGAGTTGGAATACGCACAACTGGTCCGCCAGGGAACTAAGCTGGATGCCGACCTGATGACTCAGCTATGGGAGTCGGGCGGATTAAGCCATAGTCAGATTCTGAAATATATAAATGAAGCGCAGCTGCGGGATTGGATTGAGCAGGGTTATCTGATCAGCACCGGGAACTACCGCCTGGGCCGCCGGGTCAGCCAGAGGCGTTCCTATATACTGGGAGATTTTGATCCGGAACGTAATATGCCGGCACTGCACAGAAGGGCTCCCCGCCAGGCAGCGATCATGGAGATGCTGCTGCAAAATGGCTCACTCGACGAAGATACCATACGTTCCAACCTGCCCCCATCAAGCCTGAAAGCCCTGCTTGACAAAGGCTATATTCGAGTGCAGCAGCATCAGGTGCCGACGCCGACCGAGGTGGATCTTACCGGTGAACAGGAATGGGCCGCAGCCCGCATCAAGGAAGCACTTAACAGCGGTGCCCGATCCGAGTTCCTGTTGTTCGGAGTGACCGGAAGCGGTAAAACCGAGGTATATGTTCAGGCGGCCCAATCTGCCATCCAGCAAGGCCGCGGGGTCTTGGTGCTGGTCCCGGAAATAGCCCTGACCCGACAGCTGGTAGACGTATTTGCCTCCCGTATTCCGGATCTGGCTGTGCTGCACAGTGCCATGACGGCTGGGGAACGTTATGAAGAATGGCGCCGTATCAAGTCCGGTGAAGCCCGGCTGGTGTTAGGAGCAAGATCAGCGGTTTTTGCGCCTGTACCAAACCTGGGCTTGATAATAATGGATGAAGAACAGGAGAGCAGTTACAAGCAGGAGGACAACCCCCGCTATCATACCCGGGAAATAGCCAGACATAGAGCCACCCAGGAATCGGCAGTGATTGTTTTGGGGAGCGCCACTCCCAGCCTGGAAACATTCCATGCAGCCGTCACCGGTTCTATTCAGTTGCTGCCGCTCACCTCACGAATCGGAGGGGGACAGATGCCCCAGGTATTCATAGAAGACCTCAAAACGGCCTTCAAAAATGACTGCCGCGGTTATTTGTCCCCATTTCTACGGGAAAAGATCAGTGCAAACCTGGATCGGGGGGAACAGGTTATCCTGTTTATCAACCGCCGGGGTTATTCACCCATGACGGTCTGCTGGGAATGTGGTAGTATTGCAACGTGCCCCTCCTGCTCGGTAGGGATGACCTATCACAGCGACATCGGTGAGAATGTTTGTCACTACTGCAATCTCCATCTGCCGGCGGAGAACCGCTGCCCGGATTGCGGAGGTACGCATTTGCAACTTATCGGTTCCGGTACGCAAAGAATCGAGGAGTATATAAGGAATGTCTTTCCTCAGGCGGTTGTAGCCAGGCTGGACGCTGACAGCAGCCGTCGTAAAGGCGCCCAGAAGTCTATCCTGGACGGAATGCGCCGCAGACAGATTGACATCCTGGTGGGAACCCAGATGGTAGCCAAAGGTCTGGATTTTCCCAATGTGTCATTGGTGGGCGTAATTGATGCCGACGGGATGCTCAACCTGCCCGATTTTCGAGCCGGGGAAAGGTGCTTCCAACTGCTGGTACAGGCAGCCGGTCGGGCCGGCCGCAGCCAAACCCAGGGAGAAGTTGTTATCCAAACCTTTAATCCGAATCATCCTATAATCAACTTGGCAGCCCGACAGGATTTCCAGGGTTTTTATGAATACGAAACCGATTTACGGAGAATTCTCGGTTACCCTCCGTTTACCCGGCTGTTAAGGCTGGTGATCAGCGGAGAAGATGAATCCGCAGTTCAGGACACAGCTATGGCAGCAGCCAGTTTCATCGAGGAAATAACCGATGCCAGTGAAGCCGATATCACAGTTATTGGCCCGGCTTCATGCCCGATTGCCAGGATAAGGAACCGTCACCGCCACCAATTAATGGTGAAATGCCGGGACCCGGCCTTGCTAAGAAGCGTTGCCGCATATATTATGGCCAGACCCCCGGCTAAACATGTTAGAATAGACATAGATTTTGATCCCATAAGTACACTATAAGGAGGGCAGGAATGTCTGTCTATAAAATACTCACTGATCCTAACCCGGTATTGCGACAGAAGTGCGCGGAAGTAAAAAGGATCAATGCCGGAGTACTGAGAGTATTGGAAAATATGCGCGATACCATGTACTTCGCTGAAGGAATAGGCCTGGCGGCTCCCCAGATCGGCGTGTCCAAACGGATTATCGTGGTAGACCCCGGGGATAACTACCTGGAGATCATCAATCCGGTGATTGTTTCCCGCGAAGGGGAACAAAACCGCAGCGAGGGATGCCTCAGCGTGCCAGGCAAAGTTGGCTGGTGCAACCGAGCCCAAAAAGTAAGGGTTACGGGCCTGAACGCACTCGGAGAGGATGTTGATCTGGAGGCCGAGGGTTTATTGGCACTGGTCCTTCAGCATGAGATCGACCACTTGGATGGAATCCTTTTCCCGGATAAAGCCGTTCGCTTGAGGAACGACGATTTTTGACCTGATAGGGAGGAGAATTGGATTGAAGTTAGTTTTCATGGGGACTTCCGATTTTGCCGTACCCTCGCTGGCCAGATTGATTGAACACCCCTACAGTATCGCGGGCGTTGTGACTCAACCGGACCGTCCGCGGGGACGGGGCAAAAAGGTTACTTATTCCCCGGTCAAGGAACTGGCCCTCAAGCATGGTTTGGAGGTCTTTCAGCCCAACCGGATAGGTGACACCGATAGTATCGATGTCCTGCGGGAGTGGGAACCTGATGTTATTGTGGTCGTCGCCTACGGACAGATTCTTCCCCTGGAGATCTTGGACCTGCCCAGATTGGGGTGCATAAACGTGCACGGTTCCCTATTACCCCATTATCGCGGGGCCGCTCCGATTCAACGGGCCATCATGGCAGGGGACAAGGTAACCGGGGTCACCACCATGTTTATGAACACCGGATTGGACACGGGCGATATCATACTGCAGACTCCAATCGAGATCAGCACCGAGATGGACTTCGGTCAGGTTCACAATCTGTTGGCACAGGCTGGCGCCGACCTTCTGCTGGATACTATGGCGGTTCTGATTAGCGGATCCAACCCGCGCCGCAAGCAGGATGACCATCGCAGTTCCTATGCCCCCCGCATAACCCGGGAGGAAGAGAAAATAGATTGGAAACAGAACGCTCCGACCATTAGGAACAAGATACGGGCTTTAAGCCCACAACCCGGCGCCCACACATCATTGAGGGATCAGCGGTTCAAAATCTTCCGCAGCCAGTTGATTGATCAGGATTACAGCGCTCAACCAGGTGAAATTGTAGACATCACCGCTGATGGATTTGTCGTACAAACCGGTCAGGGGACGTTGGAAATACTGGAGGTCCAAAAGGAAGGCAAAAAAAGGATTTCCAGCCGCGAATTTATGAAAGGATTTAACCTGGAACCGGGAGAGGTCCTCTCCTAGGGGGTGCAAGCAGTGGAAATAAAAAAAAGGATCTATGTCGGCCTGCTGATGGCCAGTGTGTTGATGGCCGTGAGTCTGGTGGGAGCGGTTTGGTTTCTGCTGCAGAATCGGGAATTGTTGGTGGGCCAGGTATTGCTCTCAATAATTCTGGGCATGGTGGGAATTATATTCATACTGGCAGGTATAGGCGTACTGGCAATCATTATCATGATCATAAAGTCGCAAAGCATCCCGTCCCTGGAGACCTTTACCCGGATAGCCAATGAAATACTATTTCCAGTTACCCTTTTGACCGGTCGCTTGGCGGGTATCAGCAAAGAAAAAATACTGCAATCGTACATTGCGGTCAATAATTATCTGGTAAAGTCCAGAAAACTGCTGTTAGAAGGTCCGCAGGTGATGATATTGCTGCCGCACTGTCTGCAAGATTCACAATGTCCTCATAAGATAACCATGGACATTAGTAATTGTAAGCGTTGTCACAAATGTTCAATATGCGATCTGATAGAATTGGGGGAAAAATATCACGCGGTGGTCAAAGTCGCTACCGGAGGAACCTTGGCGCGTAAGTTCATGGAAGAAACCAGACCGCGCGGGGTGGTGGCAGTAGCCTGTGAAAGGGACCTGTCACTGGGCATCCAGGACGCTGCCCAGGTACCGGTCATCGGCGTTTTGAACTGCCGCCCCCACGGCCCTTGCATCAACACCAACGTGGTAGTGGCAGATGTCGAACAAGCCCTGCAGTCAATTTGTAAAGGAGGATGAATAGATGGGTTATTTGATCTTCATTATCCCGGCTTTGTTGATCTCTTTGTATGCCCAGTTCAATATAAAATCAACCTACAAGAAGTATTCCCAAGTCAGGTCCAGCCGTGGAACTACGGGGGCTAATGCCGCCGCGGCGTTGTTGCAGCGCAATGGTTTAGGCGGCAAAGTGGCCATTAATCAGATCCCCGGCGATCTGACCGACAATTATGATCCCCGCGACAATACCCTAAACCTTTCCCAAACCGTTTACGGAAACACCTCAATTGCCGCCATAGGTGTGGCCGCCCATGAGGTTGGGCATGCTATACAACACAATGAGAGGTACGCCCCCTTGGAGCTGCGGGCGGCGATTGTGCCGGTGGCCAATTTTGCATCCTCGGCTTCCTTCCCGATATTGTTGGTCGGCTTCCTGCTCAACAGCATGAATCTGGTACTGGTGGGTATATTACTATTCACGGCCGTGGTTGTCTTTCACCTGGTCACCTTACCGGTCGAATTCAATGCCTCCCAGCGGGCGGTGGCTCAATTGTCGCAAGCGGGATTGATCAGCTACGATGAAGTGCCAATGGTCAAAAAAGTTTTAGGCGCGGCTGCCATGACTTATCTGGCCGCTACTTTGACGGCGATAGCCAACTTGCTCTATTACGTAATGATCTTTGCCGGCGCTCGGGACGAATAACACCGCCAACAGGAGTAAGTGATGAAACCAAAACAACGAGGAGCGCGGATCGCTGATCCGCGCCTGGCAGCCCTTCAGGTCATTTACCAGGTGGCTGAAAAAGGAGCCTACGCCAATTTGATTCTGGAGAGGAAATTGGAACAAGCTGCAGACTTATCGTCCCAGGACCGGCATCTGGTAACCGAACTGGTGAATGGAACCATACGCATGTTAAAGCACCTGGACTGGGTGCTTGATCTTTTTATGAAACGTCCGGTCTCGGCCCAAAACCCCTGGCTGCGCAATATCCTGCGTTTGTCCCTTTACCAGTTGCTATTTCTGGATAGTATCCCTGACTACGCGGCAATCAACAGTGGGGTAGAATTAACCCGAAGCAAGGTTGGTCCCGGCTTGGCCGGGCTGGCCAATGGTATTCTGCGCAACATAGCCCGCCACCGAGATGAAATCCGTTACCCGGAGCCGGCCTCCTCGGTCGCTTTCTATTCCGTTTTTTATTCGCAGCCGGAATGGCTGGTAGAAAGACTGCTGACCGAATACGATCATCAACAGGTTGAAGATATGCTGGCGTATTTCAATCAGCGGCCGCAAGTTGTGCTGCGCACTAACACCTTAAAAACCGACCGGGAGCAGTTGACGGCCATTTTGGCCCGGGATGGGATTAATAGCCAGTTCAGTCCCCGGTCGCCCCGAGCGATTCTGGTGGATAGCATGGAACGCAGTCTGTCCCAATCGGAAGCTTATCGAGCTGGTCTCTTCTATGTCCAAAACGAGGCTTCGATGCTGGCGGTTAATATCCTTGACCCTCAACCGGGCACCACAGTGTTCGATCTCTGCTGCGGAGTGGGCGGAAAAACCACTTTCATAGCGGAATTGATGGGTAACGAAGGCAGAATAGACGCCTATGATATTCACAACCACAAGATTTATTTGCTAAAATCTAACTGTGCTAGATTGGGACTGGCGATTATTCATGCTCACCAGGAGGACATAATGAACCTGCCCACGGGATCACTGCAGGCCGATAGGGTTCTCTTGGATGCCCCCTGCTCGGGCCTGGGGGTTTTGAACCGTCGTTCCGATTCCCGCTGGCGCAAGACGCCCCAGGATCTAGCCAACCTGCAGCGGCTGCAGGCTCAAATGCTGGAAAGAGCTAGCCTAATGGTGGCCAACGGGGGTATACTGGTTTACTCCACTTGTACCATTATGAAAGCTGAGAACGAAGATGTGGTCCAGACATTTCTCGACCGGCACCCGGAATTTAGCCTGGATGGTTTTCAGGCTAAGATATCCTTTTTCCCCCTTGACAACCAGGACAAAATCGAGGCTAGCAAGGGCATGTTGACCATCCTGCCGGGCCGATACGGTACCGATGGCATGTTCTATGCCAGGCTCAGGAGGACAGACGGCGTTTAATATGAGTTCAATAATCAAAACCGAACTTCTGGGAATGGAATTAAAAAGTCTGGAATCATTTGTGCAATCGTTGGGGCAGCCCCGCTTTCGGGCCAATCAGATATATACCTGGATTTACAAGAAGGCGGTCAGCTCTTTCTATGAGATGACTGACTTGCCCAAAGAGCTCAGAATGAGCCTGGAGTCTGCCGCCCAGGTTTCCATACCGCGAGTCTTGAAACAGCGGGTCTCGGCCGACGGAACCCGCAAGTTCCTGTTTGAGATGAACGACAAAAAGAGAATTGAGACCGTGGTTATTCCACAGAGCGGAACCAAGGATACCCGCTATTCGCTGTGTGTCTCCACTCAGGTGGGATGCCCGGTGGGGTGCCTTTTCTGTGCTACCGGGCAATCGGGTTTCCAGCGCAACCTCAACGCATATGAGATGGTTGGCCAGGTGCTGGGCTCGCGGCGGGAGTTGGCCCGCAAGTTTAAAACCAATGAGGAACTAATCACTAACATAGTGTATATGGGGATGGGCGAACCAATGTTGAATTACGACGCTATGATCAGTTCCATCCACACTTTGAATGATCATAAGGGTATTAATATCGGCCAGAGGCACATCACTATTTCTACGGCGGGAGAAGTCAATGGCATCAAAAAACTGGCGGAAGAAGATCTGCAGGTCACCCTGGCTATCTCGCTGCATGCTGCCAACGACAGCCTGAGAGACCGGTTGATCCCGCTTAACCGCAAATACCCCCTTAAGCTTCTTTTCGAGTCGGTACGTTATTATACTGAACGAACCAACCGCCGGGTCACTTTTGAATACATTATGCTGGATGAGGTCAATATCGGGTCCGAAGATGCGCGGGCATTGATTACCTCCATCAAACCACTGCTGGCTAACGTCAACCTAATTCCTTATAATGAAGTCAGCGGTCTCGAGTACAAAAGGCCTTCATCGAACAAGATAAGACGTTTTTACAACCTGCTGGCTGACGGTGGTTTGAATGTTTCCCTGCGGGAAGAACATGGCGGTGATATTGAAGCTGCCTGCGGGCAGTTGAGCGCCAACGGTGAGCGTTAGACAGGGGAATAGTGCATATAATAAGTAATAACAGTAAGTTATTCCGAGGTGAAGTATGAAGTCAGCTGGTGTTTCTAATATCGGATTCCACAGGAAACGGAACGAGGACTGCTACTACATTGATGAAGCTCAGGGCATTTTCATTATCTGTGATGGCATGGGAGGCCACAGAGGCGGAGATGTAGCTTCCCGCCTGGCGGTGCATACCATCAGGGATCATCTGGATTTAACCGGGGCAGAGGATTTGGCATCGGTCATGACCCAAGCTGTACGGGCAGCCAATCTAGCTATATACAAGGCCGGCAATGCCGACGAGGCGCTGCGCGAGATGGGGACGACGGCCACCGCGGCCATCATCCGGGACGGATGTCTGACTGTAGCCCACGTCGGCGACAGCAGTCTGTACCACTTTCATGCCGGGGTTCTGACCAAAATTACCAAGGATCATACCCTGGCAGAACAGATGAAAGCAGATCACATATTTACCAATGGTGACCTTCCCATAAGTTCTTACAGCCATATTCTCACTCGGGCGGTTGGGGTTGAACCGGAGGTCAATATTGACATATATCAGCATGAGCTAAGCGAGGGAGACTGGATATTGCTTTGCAGCGACGGCTTGACCGACCTGGTGACGGATGAGGAAATTGCCGGATTCATGGCCGCGGCGTCAGAACCGGAATCAACTGCCCTGAGCCTGGTCAATGCAGCCCTGGAGAAGGGCGGCCATGACAACATTACGGTCATTGTCGTATGCGTTTAAATAGGAGGTAGAATGTTGAACGGCGTGACTTTAGGCGGACGCTACGAGTTGTTGGATGTCATCGGAGAAGGCGGGATGTCCGTTGTATACAAAGCCCGGGACGGCATTTTAGACCGGATCGTGGCGGTAAAGGTACTTAAAGACGAATTTGCCAAGGATGCCGGTTTTGTGGAGAAGTTCAGGGCGGAAGCCTTATCGGTGGCCCGCATCTCCCATCCCAACATTGTCAATATATTTGATGTAGGTGATCAAGACGGCATTTATTATATTGTAATGGAGTATGTGGATGGTTATACCCTCAAACACTTGATCCGCGAGCAAGCCCCCCTGCCGGTCGAAAAAGCGGTTGATATCGCCATAATGGTTTGTGACGGGGTTCACCATGCTCATGAAAAAGGCATAATTCATCGCGACATAAAACCCCACAATATACTCATCACTGAACAGGGCATGGTCAAAGTGGCTGACTTCGGGATAGCCCAGGCGGTCAGTGCCGGAACCATCACGTATGGTAATAATATTGTAGGGTCGGTGCATTATTTTTCACCGGAACAAGCCAAAGGTGAACCGATTAACCGTACTACGGACATTTACTCCATTGGCTGCATCCTCTATGAGATGGTTACCGGCAAGGTCCCGTTCAATGCCGACAGTCCAATCACCATTGCTTTACGCCATATCAATGAAGAACCTGCTTCGCCCCGGTCCATCAATCCCGACGTTCCCGCTGCCCTGGAAGCATTAATTTTCAGAGCCATGGCCAAACAGCCGGGACAAAGGTTCCAGACCGCTCACGAGATGCGCAATGCCCTTATAAAAATACAGCAGACCATAAGCGGGGTATGGACAGATGGCAAGGAGGATGCTGTGAAATCCAAGAAAAAGATGAAACCGCTGGGCAAAGGCATTATCGCCGTAGCAATATTGGCGTTCCTGTCCGGAATCTTGTGGTCGCTGGCGGGCAATCTTTTCGGCTCCGAGGTAGCCGTACCCAATATAGTTGGTAAGGACTATGCCCAAGCCGACCAAGAGCTTCGCGAACTGGGCTTGGTCTTGAAAGTGATTGGCCGGGAAAACAATGATAGTGTGGCAGTCGATTCCATCATCAAGCAGGATCCGCTCCCGGGCCGTAAGGTCAAGGCCGGACGGGAGATTGAGGTAATACTCAGCCAGGGGGTTGAACAGGTTAAAGTCCCTAATGTAACCGGAGTTACACTCAGCGATGCTACCACCCGTCTTTCCAATAAAGGCTTGAATCTTGGAACCATTGAAAACGTCTGGGACGAAAAATATGCCGAAGGGATTGTAATATCCCAGGACCCGCTCACCGATACCACCGTGGCGGCCGGCACTAAAGTCAATTTATCGGTCAGCAAGGGCAAACAACCGCCCCGTGTAGAGGTACCAGATGTGAAGGGGCTGACAGTAACCGAGGCCACCGCCAAACTGAAAGCCGCCAAAATGGAGTTGGGGACGGTGACCCGTGCCGCTAGTACGGCTTATTTCACCGAACAGGTCGCCTCCCAGGACCCCGCCGCCGGAGTCCAAGTCGAAGAAGGCGCCAAGGTCAACGTGGTAGTGAGCACTGGTCCAGGACCTTCATCCAAAATACAGAGGCTGGATTTCGAGCTTCCCGACGATAAAAGAACCTACCGGGTGGTTATAAATGTGACGGATGCACAAGGGAGCCGTAAGGTCTACGATGAAAGGCACGATGGGGGAGATACGGTTACCGTGGGGATAACATACTATGGGACTGGGACAGCCCAGGTTCTCCTGGACGGAAGCGCTCTGCGTTCCTACGATTTGCCATGATAGGCCCAACGGGTTATAAGGAGCAATTATGATCCCGGAACGTCTGGAGGGCCTGGTTATCAAAAACTATAGTGGTTTTTACTACGTGCAGGATAACACCGGCACCATTTACGCATGCAAAGTGAGAGGAAAAGTTAAGGAAAAGCTCCTCAGCGGCGATCGGGTGGTGTTCACCCCTCTGGAATTTGGGCAGGGGGTATTGGAGCGGGTTTTGCCGAGGACAAACGAATTGTACCGTCCTCGCGTGGCCAATGTCAGCCGGGTGTTGGTAGTGATGGCCTATAACCAGCCCAAACCGGACTTGAGTCTGTTGGACCGCTTGCTGTTCCTGTCTGAGTACAATAAAATCGTTCCCTGCATCATACTCAACAAATGCGACCTGGAGGGTCATGAAACGGTTGAAGAAATCCTGCGCTATTATCCGCACACATATAAAGTGATTCGAACATCAGCCCGCCAGGCGATAGGTATCGAGCAACTATCAGAGGCGATTGCCGGTGAGATAGCAGTCCTGGCAGGCCCATCGGGAGTAGGCAAATCCCGGTTGCTGCAAAGGCTTACCGGCCAGAGCACAGTCCGAACCGGGCCAGTGAGTGCCAAAATCGGGAGGGGTAAACATACCACCCGCCATGTCGAACTTTTTCCCTTGCCCCAGGGAGGATGGGTTGTTGATACCCCAGGCTTTAGCGTGCTGGACATGCCGTCAATCCGCCGAGAGGATTTAACCCGCTATTTCCCTGATTTCACCAGTTACAGCCAGGATTGCCGTTTCCGCGATTGCATCCATTTCCGGGAGAGGGACTGCGGGGTCAAGTCCGCCGTGGAGGACCAACAGATTCTGCCATCCCGTTACCAAAATTATCTCAACATGCTGGCAGAAATCATGGACAAGGAGAGGATTTATTAATGATTTTGATCGCACCTTCGATACTGTCAGCCAATTTTGCCCACCTGGCTGAGGACATCCAAAGGGTGGAGCGGGCCGGAGCCGATTGGCTGCACATTGACGTAATGGATGGTCATTTCGTCCCCAACCTGACCATCGGACCGTTGGTGGTAAGAGATATCAAAAAAGAAACCGGGCTGCTGTTGGATGTGCACCTGATGATCGAGAAACCAGAAAACCTGATTCCGGCGTTTATCGCTTCCGGGGCTGATTTGATCACTGTGCATGCTGAAACCTGCCCCCATTTGCATCGCACCCTGACCATGATAAGAGAGGCGGGCCGGCAGGCGGGCGTATCGCTCAATCCCTCCACTCCGGTGGCCATGGTGGAAAATGTAATCGGGGAAGTCGATCTGATCCTGGCCATGACTGTCAACCCCGGATTTGGAGGTCAGAAGTTTATCCCTTCGGTACTGCCCAAGATCAGTGCTTTACGATCCATGATATATAGATCCGGTTCAGCGGCTCGCCTGCAGGTTGACGGCGGCATCAACGTGGAGACGGGAAAATTGGCGGTAGATCACGGCGCCGATGTACTGGTGGCAGGCTCGTTTATATTCGGTGCCCCCGACATAGGACGAGCCATTCGCGATTTGAAAAACGTTGGCGAATAACCCCGACACCGCTGCCTTGGTTTATAACAGCAAAGGAACATTAGATTATGCAAGATTCGCAGTTGAATTATCATATTGAAACTTACGGCTGCCAGATGAATGTCCGCGACTCCGAAATAATGGCCGGCCTGATGGAAAGGCAGGGTTATAGGGAGCAACCCCGGGCTGAGCAGGCCGACATCATAATCTTCAACACCTGCAGCGTCAGACATTCAGCTGAAAACAAGGTATACGGTAAGCTGGGCGAATACGTCAAACTGAAACGCCAGAAGCCGGAGTTGATAGTCGCATTTGGCGGTTGTATGGCCCAATTGCCGGAGGTGGTGGCCAAGGTCCAACGCCTGGGCGTGGATGTGGTCTTTGGTACCCACAACCTGCACGAACTGCCCCACTTAATCAATGAATATCGCCAGCACCATCAAAAAGTGGTGCGGGTTTGGCCCGGCCATACCGGTGTGATCGAGGATCTGCCGTCTCATCGCAAGGAAGGAATCGGCGCCTTTGTCAACATCATGTACGGGTGCAACAACTTCTGCAGTTATTGCATCGTCCCCTATACCAGGGGGAGAGAAAGAAGCCGCCATCCCCGTGACATAATCCGCGAGGTGGAGCAACTGGCCAAGGAAGGCTTCAGGGAGGTGACCTTCCTGGGCCAAAATGTCAATTCATACGGCCAGGGGCTGTCGGATCCATACAGCTTCGCCGATTTATTACGGTGGGCAGATCAAATCGAAGGGATCGCCCGAATACGTTTCACCACCTCCCATCCCAAAGATATGTCGGAGCAATTGATGGATGCAATAGCTGAGGGAGACAAGATCTGCGAACATATCCATGTACCCTTGCAGGCCGGCAGCGACCGCATCCTCAAAGCCATGAACCGTGGCTATACCCGCGACCATTATCTGCAACTAGCGCGCAAGATGAGAGAACGCATTCCGGGTGTAGCCATCACCTCAGATCTGATCGTCGGTTTTCCCGGCGAAACCGAGGAGGATTTCGAAGCCACCCTGGATATGGTAAGGCAGGTCAGATTTGATGCCGCTTTCACTTTTATGTATTCGATCCGGTCCGGAACCAGGGCGGCCACCATGCCCGGGCAGGTGGACCCGACCATTAAAAAAGACCGCCTGCTGCGCTTGAACGAGTTGCAATACGGCATCGCCCTGGACCTGAACCGCTCCTTGGAGGGTAAGGTGGAGGAAGTACTGGTGGAAGGACCCAGCAAGACCAATCCCGACAATTTGACGGGTCGGACCAGAAACAATCGTATTGTCCTATTTAAAGGGTCCGATCAATTGATTGGCCGCCTGGTGCAGGTAAAAATCACTACCGGCAAGACCTTCTCCTTGTTTGGTCAACTGCAGGAAACCGGTTAAACGCCGGTGACATATTCGGCTCAATACGCAGCTACTGTTTTTCCGGGGAGGGAAGGATAATTGGCAGGCTACACGCCCATGATCGAACAATATTTGGCCACTAAACGGGATTATCCTGAGGAGATCCTCTTTTTCCGTTTGGGGGACTTTTATGAGATGTTTTTCGAGGATGCCCGCATCGCCTCCCGGGAACTGGATATAGTCCTAACTGCCCGCGAGGGAGGCAATAAGGAAAAGATACCGATGTGCGGAGTACCCCATCATGCAGTCAATAACTATATCGCCCGTCTCATCAGTAAAGGGTACCGGGTAGCACTATGCGATCAGGTTGAAAACCCCAGACAATCCGTGGGTATAGTTAAACGGGAAGTAACCCGGGTGATAACCCCGGGGACGGTCATTGATGATGCTATGCTGGATGAAAGCCGGAACAACTACCTGACCGCCATTGTTGACCAGGATCAGGTCATTGGACTGGCGGCGGTCGATATTTCCACCGGCACCTTCATGGTTACCGAGCTCAAGGGTCCCGACCGTTTTGAAAATCTGGACAACGAATTACAGCGGCTGGCCCCGGCTGAATGCCTGCTGCCGGCTGGCAGCAGCATGGACTCATTGTGGCAGGACAACTTCACCCGTCTCGGTGTACTCCTGTCCCGGATTCAGGATGACCTGCCCGGGTTGGAGACAGCCCGGCGCTCCCTTCTGGAGCACTTCGGGGTGGATTCCCTGGACGGGTTCGGCGTCCAGCATTTTAGCGCCGGAATACAGGCTGCAGCCGCCATACTTGCTTTCATCAACCGTACCCAAAAGATTCAGTTGGGCCAAATTAATTCCCTGACCGCTTATGAGAATAGTATGTTCTTGGAGATCGACTCCTTTTCCCAGCGTAATCTGGAGCTTACCGCCACCCTCCACGATAATAAAAAAGAAGGAAGCCTGCTTGGCGTTCTGGACCATTGCTGCACCTCAATGGGCAAGCGCACCTTGCGCCGTTGGCTGGAACAGCCCCTTAAAGATCTGAACGCCATAAACCGGCGGTTGGATGCGGTAGGTGAACTGGTCGAACAATTAACCATGCGCCAGGACTGCCGCGCTACCCTGCAAAAGATCAACGATCTGGAGCGCCTGGCCGGTAAAATCGGCAGCGGGGCTGCGCTGCCCCGTGACCTGGTGGCCTTGAAATCATCCCTGGGGTTGATTCCACAACTCAAAAGCCTGCTGGCTGCCGCCGGCAGCGATTACCTTGAAGCTATAGCCGCCATGGATCCTCTGGGCGAGGTGTTCCAGCTCATAGATACCAGCATAAATGACGATGCTCCTCCCGGGATCAAAGAAGGGGGTATCATCAAACCCGGCTTCCGGGCCGAGGTAGATGAATTGAAGGAGCTGGCTTCGCAGGGCAAGACTTGGCTGGTCGATTTCGAAAACCGGGAAAAGGAACGCACCGGAATCCGTACACTGAAGGTCGGTTTCAACCGGGTATTCGGATACTATATAGAAATCAGTAAAGCCAACCTCGGCTTAGTACCGCCGGAATACATACGCAAGCAAACCCTGGTTAATGCGGAGCGGTTTATAAGCCTGGAATTGAAAGAGCAGGAAGAGAAAATCCTGGGCGCCCGGGAGCGTCTTTACGAGCTGGAATATGATCTGTTTATGGATCTATGCAAACAATTAAAGACATACATAGAGCCGCTACAGAAATGCGCCGCCGCCATCGCCGACCTGGACGTGCTGCAATCTCTGGCCCAGGCTGCTTATATGAATGACTACGTCCGCCCGGAACTCACCCGGGACGGGATAATCGATATCCGGGCGGGACGCCATCCGGTGGTGGAAAAGTCCCTGACCGCGGTTCGATTCGTTCCTAACGATATTGAGATGGATACCGACCAGGCCCGTTTGGGAATCATAACTGGCCCTAATATGGGAGGCAAAAGCACCTACCTGCGCCAGACCGCCCTGCTGGTGATCATGGCTCAGATGGGCAGTTTCATACCAGCAGATGCCGCTCACATCGGGGTGGTGGACCGCATTTTTACTCGGGTAGGGGCTTCCGACGACCTGTCGGCCGGCCGCAGCACGTTCATGGTAGAGATGCTGGAACTGGCTCGTATCATTAATGGCGCCAGCCGCGACAGCCTGGTGATATTGGATGAGATCGGACGGGGCACCAGTACCTATGACGGATTGAGCATCGCCCAGGCGGCCAGCGAATATATCCACGACCATATCAAGGCCAAGACCTTGTTTGCCACCCATTATCACGAGTTGACCACCCTGGCGGACAGCCGACCGGGGGTGTTCAACCTGTCGGTATCGGTGCTGGAATCCGGCGATACCGTAACCTTTCTGAAAAAGGTACTGCCGGGCCGGGCGGATAAGAGCTATGGGATCCATGTGGCCAAGTTGGCCGGTATACCATCCAAAATCATCAATCGGGCTTACGAAATCCTTCATGGTTTGGAAAAGGAGCGCAGTGCTCCCAAGCCGGCGGCTGAGCAGCTGAGCCTGTTCGGATCCGGCGGCAATCCGATCCTGGACGAATTGGAATCAATGAAATTGGATGATGTCAGTCCCCGCAACGCTTTGGATCTGCTCTACCGTTGGCAGGACCAGCTAAAAACAGGAGCATAGCTAAGGAGGTGTATTCTCATGTTGATTGGTATTGATGTAGGTGGGACTTTTACCGACGGCGTGCTGTTGTCGGGCACGAGGGTAGCCGCTACCGTAAAGCGGCCGACCAATAATGCTGACTTGCAAGGTACCATAATGGAGGTGCTGGATTGCCTCATGACGGGGCAGGATAGCGGTCAGGTGCAAAGAGTGGTGTTAAGCACCACCTTGGTGACCAATATGCTGGCCACCGGCAATTTACCGGCGGTGGCTTTGCTGCTGATTCCCGGGCCGGGTTTGCCGCTGGACGTTTATCAGCTTTTCCCCAACACCCTGTTCTTACGGGGCAGTGTCGACTTCCGGGGGCGGGTGACCGAACCTCTGGCAGCGGCTGAAGTGGAAGCGGCAGCCGACCAGATCGCCGCCCGTGGGATCGAAAAGGTAGCTATTGTATCGAAATTCTCCAACCGCAACAGCCAATTGGAACGGCAAGCCCGGGACATAATCAGCCGCAGGCTGCCTAATCTGGAAATAGCCCTGGGCAGCGACATCGCCGGCCAGCTAAACTTCCGGCGCCGTCTGGTGACCACCTACTATTCGGTTATGACCCAGTCCATATGGGAAAACTTCATCCGCGAAATCGCCGCCGCCCTGAGCGCCCGAGGAATCGCAGCGCCGGTGGACATATTGAAAGCGGATGGCGGCACCATGTCCCTGGCACTTTCCGGCAACCGTCCCTGTGAGACTGTATTCTCTGGGCCGGCCGCCAGCACCATGGGGGCAGTGGCTCTGGCTTCCAACCCCCGCAATTCGGTTATCATTGATATTGGCGGCACCACCTCGGATATTTCCCTGCTTATCGATGGGCAGCCGCTTTATGCCTCCAAAGGAGCCAAGATCCAGGGACATTATACCCATATCAAAGCCTTTTCGGTATGCTCGCTGCCTCTGGGGGGAGATAGCCCCCTGGCCATCGACAACGGCGCTGTTAAGGTGGAGATGACCAGGCGAGGCGACGCTGCTTGTTTTGGGGGCCCTGAACCTACCGTAACCGATGCGTTCAATTATATTTACCAACTGCAGATTGGCCAGTTCGATTTGTCACGACAGGCTCTGGCAAACCTGGCCGACCCGGCGGGAATCAGTATTGAGGATTTGTGCCGCCAGGCTGAGAATCTCGTCATCACCCAACTGCAGCAGGCTATCACCGGTATGTTCCGGGAATGGGAGGAAGAGCCGGCTTACCGGGTCTGGGAGGTAATCCATGGACGCAAGTTCGACTTTCATGAGATAGTCGGTATCGGCGCTGCATCGACAGCCATAGTGCCGGCCTTAGCCCGTGCCATGCAGGTAGAATGCACCATCCCCGACTTCGCCCCGGTGGCCAACGCCTTGGGGGCTTGCGTAGCCCGGCCTACTTTGACCGTGAAGGTCCACATCGATACCCAGAACGGCACTTGGGTGATGGACCAGGAAGGCCGGGGCGGGGAAGTGAAGAGCGGGGCCAGGATGCAGATGGCAGAAGCCCTGGAATTGGCCCGCCGCAACCTACGGCAACTAGCCTTGGACCGCCATATGGAGGATTATGCCGATGAGGCCGAGGTATTTCTGCAGGAACAGTTCAACGTAATCCGGGGGTGGAGCACCTCCGGTAAAATATTCGACATCGGGGTGCAGATCGCACCTGGATTGATAAAGGAATACCAGGGGGTGAGCAAATGAAACAGACTGGATTGGTTTTTTTCCCGGCCTTTGACTGGGCTATTTCACCCACCCATCCCGAGCGGGAAGAACGGCTTCTATACACCCGTGACCAGCTCTTCGAAGAAGGAGTGATGGACCTGCCCCAGATCCGGGAATATAAAAGCGGACTGGCTACCCACAAGGATATCGCCCGGGTCCACTTCTGTGTCCCCAATGTCGATGCCCAAATTACCGAGGCCCATCTGGTATCAGCGGGTTCGGCCCTGGTTATTGCCGATGCGGTAATGAATAAGGAGATCAAGAATGGTTTTGCCTTGGTCCGTCCGCCCGGACACCATGCCATGACGGTGGCCCACGGTAACCGCGGCTTTTGCAATATCAACAATGAGGCCATCATGGTCGAGTACCTGCGCAAGAAATACGGCCTGCGCAAGATAGCCATCGTGGATACCGACGTCCACCACGGGGATGGGACCCAGGAAATATTTTGGCATGACCCCGACGTCCTGTTTATTTCATTCCACCAAGATGGGCGGACTCTCTACCCGGGGTCCGGATTTATGGATGAATTGGGCGGGCCCTTGGCCTATGGCACCACCATCAACATTCCTTTGCAGCCCAATACCAATGATGGCGGCATCCACTACCTAATAGACCATTTGGTAATGCCGCTGCTGGATGAATTCCAGCCGGAACTGGTAATAAATTCCGCCGGCCAGGACAACCACTACAGCGACCCGTTGGCTAACATGGCCTTTTCCGCCCAGGGCTATGCGGTATTGAATCAGAAACTAGCCCCTGACATCGCGGTCCTGGAAGGCGGCTACTCCGTCGAGACGGCTTTGCCCTACGTCAATCTGGGGATCATCATGGCCATGGCCGGGATCGATTACTCCAACCTTAGAGAACCCGACTACTCGCCAGCCCGATTGGGCAAGAAATCTGGCTCCCAGGACTATTTCAACCAGATCGTAAATACCCAGCTGGCGAATTTCCGCGGCCGGGAAGCCAAAATCCGCAATTATCGGGAGCGCTTCCCCCACGACTATGCCTACAGCCAACAGATTTATTATGATACCGACGGAATCAGTGAACAGCAGACCGTCCGCCTGCGGATGTGCCCGGATTGTTCCGGATACCGGACCATCCAGTCAAGCGCACATCACCCTGGCTGGGACAACTATGACGTCTTCTGTATCACTGTACCGATGTACAGCTGCCCCAAGTGCCAAGAGGAAGGCCAGCGTATCTACGATGAGATGGTGGGTAAATCCGGACCTTTCGACTATATATATCTGCAGGATCGGGCTCACGATGTGTATCGCAGCATGAACACCGGCCGCAAAACTGAAACGGTACTGTAAACATGGCAATCAGGCTGCTGGATGACCATTTGATCAACAAGATCGCCGCCGGCGAGGTAATCGAAAGGCCGGCTTCGATTGTAAAGGAACTGGTGGAGAACGCTATAGATGCCGGCAGTCACCGGATAGCGGTGCAGATAGCCGGCGGCGGCATCGAGCGGATCGAGGTTGCGGACGACGGGCAGGGCATTCCCAGTGACCAGGTGCTGATGGCCTTCGAACGGCATGCCACCAGTAAAATCGACCGTGAAGAAGACCTGACCCATATATCCACCATGGGCTTTCGGGGAGAGGCCTTGCCCAGCATCGCTTCCGTCAGCCGGGTGGAACTGCACACCCAGTACGGTCAAGAGGCGGGGGTGCGTGTGTCCATTAGCGGGGGCAAGTATATCAGTATGGAAAACTCGCCGGCCGCACCAGGCACTAAAGTGACCGTAACCGACTTGTTCTTCAATACCCCGGCGCGCCGTAAATTTTTAAAATCGTTGGTGAGCGAGGGCGCCCAGGTTTACGATGTGATGTGCCGCCTGGCCCTGGCCCGGCCTGACATCTCCTTCAGCTACGCCAACGAGAAAAAACTCTATTTCAAGACCCCCGGCAGCGGTGATCGCAAAGACACGGTGGTCGCCATCTACGGGCGAGATTTTGCCAGCCACTTCATCGATTTGAATTGGCAAGGGGACCGATACCATCTGCGGGGATTGATTTCCAAACCGGAATTTCGGCGTTTGAATCGCAAGAACCAGCTATTTTACGTCAACGACCGGCTCATTAAAAGCCCCCTGCTGGCTCGCGCTGTGGACGAAGGTTACCGCGGTTCGCTCTTGGCCCGGGAATACCCGGCCGTATTTCTGTATCTGTACCTGCCTTCTGACGAAGTGGACGTAAATGTTCATCCCCAGAAGACGGAAGTCCGATTTCGCGATGACAAAGCCATCTTCCAGCTGGTCAGCCAAGCCCTTAAAGCTACTCTGGCCGGATCCCAACCGGCGGATTTTCACTACCGGCAGAATCCTTCCGACAGCTCGCTGCCATACTATCGTTTTGAATCGCAACCCAGCCGACCCCATGCCCAACCGCCGCTGTTCATCGCCGAAACCAGCCCTCAACCGGTTTACAACCCACGAAGTATGGATATCGGGGAGGATGAGACTGATTACGAAAGTAACCACCCGGAGTCCGATCTGGTGGTTATCGGCCAGTGCTTTGACGGGTATATTATTGTTGAGCGGGGTGATTCGATCTGGCTGGTCGACCAGCATGCTGCCCATGAGCGCATCATATTCAACCGATTACGGGAGCTGGGCAGGGATAAGAATGGTGGGGGACAGTTGCTTGCCTTCCCGCTCACCTTCGATTTGTCCAAGGCGGCCATGGAGGTACTGGAAGAATATCTGGACGTATTCCGGGCAACTGGTTTCGATCTGGAGCCGCTGGGACCCGATTCGGTTATCCTGCGCGCGGCCCCTCCGGCCCTGCAGGGACAAGAAGTGGATTTTATAATTGAATGCCTGGACCTGCTGAGCGGTGACAAGCCGCTCGATTTCAAAGACGAGATTTATGCCATGATGGCCTGCAAGCAGGCAGTAAAGTCCGGCGACCGGCTGTCGCGGGCGGAAATGATGCTGCTGATCAGCGACCTGCTGAATAACCAGGATTTTCGGTTTTGTCCCCATGGGCGCCCCACTTTGATAGAAATCAGCCGTCCCGAGTTGGAAAAACGTTTCAAAAGGAAATAGACATGAAGTTCGTTATCACCACCACCCAATCTCAACCGGAACCAGGTCCAGGGCTATTGGAATTTGCAACTGCTACCGGGTTTGAATTCATACCCCGGCGCCGACGGGGTCTGGCCGAACTGGCCCGGGAGCAGGGAGCCCGGGGGGTGATTGTCTGGGAGCCAGGCGGTCCGGTGCTTTATATTGACGGAGAGAAGCTTTTTTTTCATCCCGGCATGGCCAAGAGCCGCATTGCCGCCTATCGCAAAAAGGGACAGGAAGATCTGCTGATCAAGGCCTGTCAGCTACAGCCTGGTTGGAGTTTTCTGGACTGCACCTTGGGTATGGGGGCTGATGCCATTGTAGCTTCATATTTCTCCCAGACCGGCCAGATAACCGGACTGGAATCGGAAGCGGCCGCGGCTGCGGTGATAGGGTGGGGGATGAAGATGTATTCCAGCCGTATGGGCTGGCTCAACCAAGCGGTCAATCGCATCGAGGTGGTCAATAGCGACCATCGGGACTATTTGCCCCAATTGCCTGCGCGGTCTTATGATATCGTCTATTTCGACCCCATGTTCGAGCAACCGTTACTGCGCAGCCAACCCCTAAACCCGTTGCGCAAACTGGCCAACTCCCAGCCCCTCGACCCGGCCTCGGTTGAACAAGCCTGCCGGGCAGCCCGCCGCCGGGTGGTTATGAAAACCCAAGCCGCCGGTGATGAGCTTGAACGACTGGGATTTCGCCGGGTTCCAGGCAGCCGGCACAATCCCATCATCTATGGGGTGATCGATATTTGAGGATGGAGTCGCTGATGAAGGAGTCAAACCATGTTTAGACTGGCAGCCCTGGTGGGCCCTACCGCAGTAGGCAAAACTGAAATAGCCCTGCAAGTGGCGGAGAAGTTGGGAGCAGAGATAATATCCTGCGATTCCATGGCTGTTTATCGGGGCATGGATATAGGTACAGCCAAACCGGATAAAGAGGCGCAGAAGAGGATCACTCATCATATGATCGACGTTGTCGATCCGGACATCAATTTCACGGTGGCCGACTACCAGCGCCAGGTAAAGGAATTGATCAAATCGATCCATGATCGTAACCGGCTGCCCTTGCTGGCTGGGGGGACCGGGTTGTATTATCAGGCGGTAGTCGATGATTACAACTTCTTCCCGGTAGAATCGCTGCAGCCAGTGCGGCAACGATTGGAGGAACAATGTGGGGAACAGGGTCTGAGCCCACTCTACGACCGTTTGCGGGAGGTAGATCCCGATTACGCTGAAAAGGTGGGCCCCAATGACCGCAAGCGTATCATCCGTGCCCTGGAGGTATATGAGCTGACCGGGCAGTCTTTCTCATCCCTGCAAACCAACCGGCGCGGCACTTATCGTCTGGCTGCGGTGGGCTTGTATCTGGAGCGGACCTCTTTATACGCCCGCATCGAAGAGCGGGTAGACCAAATGATAGAGGCGGGACTGGTGGAAGAAGTTATCGGTCTGCGTTCCCAGGGATATCACCCGGGGTTAAATTCCATGCAGGCTCTTGGTTACAAGCAGGTGTGGGCCTACCTGGAGGGAAGACTCGATTACGAGGGGATGGTCAGGGCTATCAAAGACGAGACGCGCCGTTTCGCCAAGCGGCAATATACCTGGTTCAAAAAGGACCAGCGCATTCACTGGGTGAATGTCGGCAACAATGGGCATGACGGAGCGGTGGTTAAAAAGATTTGTGAGATTTTGGATGGACAATTCCTGAACGCGTAGCATATAATCATAACATTGGTAAAAGATATCTAACGAAGTGAGTGGAGGCTGTTACCTTGTTAAATAAAAGTCAATTTAATCTTCAAGATGCATTCCTCAATCAGGTAAGGAAAGAAAAGATTTTATTGACCATCTACCTGGTCAACGGATTTCAAATAAGAGGCATTGTTAAGGGATTTGACAATTTTACCGTGGTCGTAGAACTGGACGGCAAACAACAACTGGTTTATAAGCATGCCATCTCGACGGTGGCGCCGATGAAACCAGTGGTAATACTGGCGATGGAAAACAAACCGGAGAATGACAAGGCCTGATAAAGCAGCCCGAATAACAGAGATTGGTTGACTCCCTTGGTCTGCCCGGGGAGTTTTTGTTTGGGGTTTAAAAATGAGACTGGCACGGCGCATTAATTCCAGGTTCGGTTAGACGGCTGGGTTTCAAAACGGCCGCAAAGTGTCACCACTTCGGTCCTATTCTCATAATATAGGGTAGAATAAACTAGAATGGTGATGAGAATGGAAATATCCATGCGCTTTAGAAATGAAGCGGTCACAGCTGATAGTATCAGCGCCGAGCAATCCGCTCCCCCTAGTTTCATTAAAACCGATGCCTTTCATGAACTGGAGCAGATGATCGGCCTCAGAAAGGTAAAACGGACGATAGCAGAAATCACCGCATTCGCTTTGATCCAAAAACAGCGGAACGCCAAGGGTTTAAAGTCGTGTCCGATCGTATTGCACTCCATTTTCAAAGGTAATCCCGGCACCGGCAAGACCTCAGTGGCCAGGATAATGGGCAGTATCTACCGCGACATCGGCATCCTGAACCGCGGCCACCTGGTCGAGGCAGAAAGAGCCGACCTGGTAGGAGAATACATCGGCCATACCGCCCAGAAAACCAAGGAGATGATCAAGAAATCCCTGGGGGGAGTGCTGTTCGTGGACGAGGCCTATACCCTGGCCCAGGGTGGTGAAAAGGATTTCGGCCAAGAGGCTATTGCCACCCTGGTCAAGGCCATGGAAGACCAACGCAACAATCTGGTGGTGATCCTGGCGGGGTATTGCCAGGAGATGGATCATTTCATGCGTTCCAATCCCGGACTGCGTTCCCGGTTCCCAGTGCAGATAGATTTTGCCGATTACGAGAGCGAGCAGCTGTTCCGGATAGCGGTGCAGATGTACGCCGAAAGAGACTATGAACTGAGCAGCAAATGCCGTTGGCGGTTAAAAGCCAGGTTGGACGAATTTGTCAAACGGCGCCATCCCCATAGCGGCAACGCCCGCTACGTGCGCAACCTGGTGGAGAAATCGCTGCGGCTGCAAGCCCTGCGGATCGTGGATGCTGACTTTTTGACCCGCCGGGATCTGATGACGGTGGAAGATATAGACCTGCCTGATGACACTGAGCTGCAGATGTAGGACCCTGAATTGCAGGTATAATTTGTTCACTACACCGATTTTAGAGAGAAAGTAGGTAACTGTTTGGATGCCCTGGGTTTGATCCGCAGCAGCGAACTTGCTCTGCGGGATGTTTATTCACACTATGAAGAAATCGCCTATGACAACCAGGCCAGGGTGCTGAAAGCTTTTCAGAATCACACGGTGCGGGAGAGTTATTTCGCCCCTTCATCGGGTTACGGTTATGGCGACCAGGGACGGGACGAGCTGGAAAGCATCTATGCCGAGGTGATGGGTACCGAGGAGGCCATGGTCAGAGGCCAGATCGTATCGGGAACCCATGCTATCAGCGCCTGTCTGGCCGCTCTGTTACAGCCTGGTCAGCAAATGCTGGCGGTGGCAGGTACCCCCTATGACACCCTTACCCGGGTGATCGGCAGCATTGAACCGGCTCCGGGCACCCTTGTCGCCCGGGGCGTCAAATATGGGGAGGTTAGCCTGGACAGCAACGGCCGGCCTGATCATCGGGCTATCGCCGCCCAGGTGAATGCCGGCACTCGTCTGGCCCTGATCCAAAGGTCCCGAGGTTACAGTCTCCGACCCGCCTTGCGGGTTGAAGACATTGCCGAGATGGTCGGGGTGATTCGGGCTGCCAACCCAGCCACCATCATATTTGTAGACAACTGTTATGGTGAATTTACCGATATCCAGGAGCCGTCAGCCGTCGGTGCGGACCTGATGGCTGGTTCTCTTATCAAAAATCCGGGGGGGGGATTGGCCCCATCGGGCGGATACATTGCCGGACATCGGGAACTGGTAGCCACGGTGGCCGATCATCTTACCGCCCCGGGGCTCGGCAAAGCCTTGGGGGCCAGTTTGGCCAACAAACGGAGTCTCTATCAGGGTCTTTTCATGGCTCCCCATACCGTTCTGCAGGCTATGAAAGGAAGCGTTCTGCTGGCTCATACGTTCCGCGAATTGGGTTATAAGGTCTTCCCCGGACCCGACCAACCCCGTGGTGATATCGTCCAGGCCGTACGGCTGGGCAGTGCCGAACAGGTCATCCGCTTCTGCCAAATCGTGCAGAACAGTTCTCCGGTAGACAGCGATGTTCATCTGGAATATGGAGAGGTACCTGGATATGCAGACCGCATCGTAATGGCTGCCGGCACTTTTGTCCAGGGATCGTCGATTGAAATCTCCTGCGACGCGCCCCTGCGGGAACCGTACGTGGCCTATTGGCAGGGCGGGCTGAGCTATGAACACTGCCGTTTGACGATAAAGAATTTGGTGGAGTCGTTTTCTAAATAACCGGACATTAAAGGAGGCTGGGTAATGAACACAGCGGTTTTAATCATCGCCTTATTGTTTATTCTGGTCGGTATTGCCGGCACCTTTCTCCCGGTCCTGCCCGGTGTGGCTCTGATCTTCGCAGCCATCGCCGCTTATGGTTGGTATGAAGGATTCCAATCCATAACCGCCGGTTACCTGATGGTACTGGCCGGGCTAACCGTCATATCCATGCTGGTTGACTATCTTTCCGCCTACTGGGGAGCCAAATATTTCGACTCCAGCCGGTTGGGGATGTGGGGTGCAGTACTGGGCAGCGTGGTGGGAATATTCCTGTTTCCTCCCCTGGGAATCTTGATATGTCCCTGGCTGGGAGCGGTAGGCGGGGAATTGATCCAAGGCCATGAGTATAAGAAGGCCATGAAATCTGGTTTGGGAGCGGTCATTGGCCTTTTTTCCGGTATCGCTTTCAAGGTCGCAATCGGCATCGGCATGCTGGTCTCGTTCCTGATATTAATCTTCTGATTGCCGGCAATGATATAATATGCTAATCTTTCTGAGTCAATACGACTTATACATTAAAGGGGGATTGTCTGGTGGACAGGGAAGAGATCTTCAGAATCGTTGAAGCCCAGAACGTCAAATTCATCCGCTTGCAGTTTACCGATATCCTGGGGGTGTTCAAGAGCATATCGATAACCGTGGATCAATTGGGCAAGGCCCTGGACGGGGAATTGATGTTCGACGGTTCTTCCATCGAAGGATTCGTTCGCATCGAAGAATCGGACATGTATCTGCGTCCTGATCTGGATACATTTCTGGTCCTGCCCTGGATTAGCCCCAACTCCGCCAGCAGGACAGCCCGGCTTATCTGCGATGTTTTCGATCCCGACGGCAACCCCTTCGAGGGATGTCCCCGTTATGCCCTGACCCGGGTATTAAACGAGGCCCGTGAGATGGGTTATACCATGCAGGTAGGCCCGGAGCCTGAATTCTTTCTTTTCCAGATCAACGAGGACGGAACCCCTACCTTGAATACCCATGACAAGGCCAGTTATTTCGATCTTCCCCCGGTGGACAAAGGGGAGGAAGCCCGCCGCGATATGGTCGAGACCCTGCAATCCATCGGTTTCGAAATCGAGGCCGCTCATCATGAAGTGGCCCCCGGACAGCATGAGATCGATTTTAAATACATGGAGGCTTTGAAAACAGCCGACAATATCATGACTTTTCGAATCGTGGTGCGCACCGTAGCCCAGCGCCATGGCCTGCACGCCACCTTCATGCCCAAACCGATATTCGGGATCAACGGGTCGGGCATGCACATGCATATATCCCTTTTTAACGGAAACCAAAACGCTTTCTACGATGCCGACAAAGAAGACGGATTGAGCGATGTCTGCCGTCACTTCATAGCCGGTATACTCAAACACGCCCCCGCTATCGCTGCCATCACCGGCCCCACCGTTAATTCCTATAAAAGACTGGTACCCGGATACGAGGCCCCGGTTTATATCGCCTGGTCCCACCGCAACCGCAGTCCTTTGATCAGAATCCCGGCCAAGCGGGGCATGAGTACCCGCTTGGAGGTACGCAGTCCCGATCCCAGCTGTAATCCCTATCTGGGCATGACCGTATTGCTTAAGGCCGGCCTGGAGGGTATCCGTTTGAAGCTGGAACCGCCCGCTCCCGTCGAGCAGAACATCTACGAAATGGATCTAGCCAGCCGTATCGAACAGGGTATTTCCTCCCTGCCGGAGAACCTATTCGAGGCCCTGAAGGAACTGCGCCACGACGCGCTCATCCAGGAAGCCCTGGGGCAGCATATCTTTTCCCGCTTCCTAAAAGCGAAAACCACCGAATGGGAGAATTACAGCTCCCGGGTTTATGATTGGGAAGTGAACGAGTACCTGGAAAAATTCTAGCCGGCACTAGTGTATGGGAACGGCTGGATTCCAGCTTCCGCACCTTCAGCCACGCAAGCTAAAGCTTGCGTGGCTTTTTGCAGCTTAGGGTGATTGAAATGCGGGAACTTTATGTTCCTTCAGTATATAAATAGCAGCGCCAGCCGGGAGTCCGTCCCAGCCAGCGCTGATTAGAATCAGGAGACTACGCATTTTATTGCCGCGCTGGTGGATTAGAAACCAGCCGGAAGGCGATTTGGCATAATAATGGGCTGGTCCGGTTTGATTTGATACTTAGCCGGGATAACCGGGCCCGCATCCTTGAATGTACCATTTGCAATATAGGCGCTGTTCGGTAAAACCCGGCGTACTTCAATTAGGTCGGAGCCATACCAGTACGCAAAGCTGTCGATGATTCCGATCGCCGTCGGGCGTCCTTTACAGGTGCCGATGATGCAAGGTTGGCCGTTCACCACACCCATGTAAATAGCTACATGACCTATATGGGTCCGGGCCGGCGCATCAGAGTTCCAGTAGGTAAATATATCGCCAGGTTTCAGTTTTTCCACGCCCACCAACGTATATTTGGAGGAACCGGGTATCTTCTTGCTATAAACCCCGGCCACCTTTACTCCCACCTGGTCATAGTTTTTGGCTGCCGAGGTAATGGAGTAGCCAAAGTCTTTGTAAACCAGGGAGACAAAATTGGAACAATCGATGTAACCGGTGGAAGCGTATTTGGTATGCCCGTACTTCATGAAACCGTATTCCATGTACCAAATCGCACGCCCCACCAGGGCCTGCGCCAGGCTGCCGTCATAACTGGCACGCAGGGAGTCGACGATGGGTTTCTCGTGATTGTTGTAACTGCTGCTGCTGGATTTATATGTGCCTGAAGCGGCAGATGCGGCAGGTGTCGCGGAATTCAGGGCGGCCTTGGTTATCGGACCCACGACGCCATCCACTTTTAGTCCCCGGGACTTTTGGAAATCCCGCACCGCATCATTGGTTTTCGGCCCAAACCAACCATCAATACTGCTGGTATAAAAGCCTAACCCGCGGAGGTCCGTCTGCAACTGACTGACAGCTGCACCTCGGCTGCCCAGGATAAGGTCTTTAGAGCCATAATCTGCAGCCTGGGCCGCCAGCGGTATTATGGCCGCCATAAGCAAGGCTAAAATGCCTCCCCAAAGCAATCGCTTGCAACGTAATGCTAACATTTGATTCTCCTCTCTTTAGTCAGGATCAAGAAGACTTCCATTTTTCGATTTCCAGAATAGCTTGGCAGTTTTATTCGCACCTTCCAACATTTCCATACGCGCCTCCCTTAATCAGGTTATTCGAGACAATTGTCTTACTACCTTTTGGTAAATATGGGCATCCGCATCAAACATGGTTTTCATACTCACTTAATGGACGGTTTACCCTGTGTTTGTAAAGATTAGGGATGTGTCCAATTTTACATATTGGGTACGGATGGATAATCAGATTATGCATCCATTTAGACTGTCTCCATGCTAAGGTCGCCACCACAGCAAAAAGCCACCCGACCCCGTACGCGACGGTTCGGGTGGCTTCTTAATTGACTAATGGATAATGTTACATGTGCCGCAACAGGCCCGTTACCTTGCCCAGGATGGCCACCTCGGGCGCTATGATAGGCTGCAGGGCGCTGTTTTCCGGCCGCAACTCGATATATCGGTCCCGCTTGTAATAACGCTTGACGGTGGCCTCATCTTCCAGCATGGCCACTACTATCTCACCGTTGGAAGCCGTGGCTTGCTCCCGCACGATCAGGTAATCCCCGTCGAAAATACCGGCTTCGATCATACTGTCGCCTTTGACTTTGAGGATGTAATGATTACCCTGACCAACGAATTCCACCGGCAGGGGATAATAGTCTTCGATATTTTCAGTGGCCAGGATGGGGGTTCCGGCGGCCACTTGTCCCACCACCGGCAGGGTTATAGTAGCCAGGTCCGGCGCCTCTTCATGCCCTACTGGGATGATTGACCGAGGTTTGGTAGGGTCCTTCTTGATATAGCCCTTCTCTTCCAGTTGAACCAGGTGGGCATGGACGGTGGAGCTCGATTTTAAACCGACCGCTTCCCCGATTTCCCGGACCGAGGGGGGATAGCCCTTGGTCTTTATCCGTTCCTGGATGAATTCCAGGATGAGCCGCTGCCGCTGACTGAGTGGAGACAAACCAGGC
>ERZ795053.113-NODE-113-length-93143-cov-21.562382_pt1 | contig 93143 bp, 57 predicted proteins | sample MGYA00375137_ERZ795053 | MGnify/ENA primary metagenome ERZ795053 (study PRJEB30182, sample SAMN05720284) | activated sludge metagenome | isolation source: Anaerobic digester | place: Hong Kong | collected 2014-12-17 ...
GTATCTGGTAGACGATCGCCTCGCCGGCAACCGCTTCCACCGCGCCTGACTTGGTGATTCCGAGATCCGATACAACGATGATCTGCGTGGTGTCCGTACCGATGTTGTCGCCACTCTGCGGATCCGTGCCATCGGATGGCCCGATCACCACGCTGTTGCTGAGGATGCCGCGCGCGCTCGGATCGACGGTTGCGCCGAACGTCAGGCTGCCCCAGCCGCCAACGCCGAGATCGATGCTTCCGTGTGGCTGGTCTTCCACGCCACCCAAGGTCAGACAGCGCGAAATCGCCTGCTCCTCGTAGTGATCGATCAGCCCGTCGACCGCGGACAGGGCGTAGAGATCGCCGCCATCGACATACAACAGTCGTGGCGACGTACCGGCGCCGGCCGGCTGCAGGCTGAAGCGCAGATCCAGCGAGCCGTCGCTCCAGTCACGCGCGAACACGCGCTGCATGCCGCCCGCGTCGGCCAGATAGAGCCGGGAGCCGGCGCCATCCAGCGAGATGCCGGTGGCCTGCACCAGGTCGGGGATGCCGACCTCGCGCAGCTGCCACTGCAGGCTGCCATCGGCCTGCGGCACGAACAGGTTGATGGCGGTGTCGCCAAGCACGTAGAGACCGACATCACCCGGGGCCATGGCGAAGGCGCGCGCGCCCACCAGGCCATCCATCCCGGCCTCGCCCTGGCGCCGCACGCCGCGGAACAGCAGTTTGCGGCTGCTGGCGTCGATTTCGTACCAGCTCACGGCGCGCGAGGTCCTCGCCACCGCGAACAGGTGGCGACCGTCGCGATCGATGCGCAGGTCGGCAACACCGTGGATGACGTCACTTTCCAGCCCGAAGGAGCCGATGCCGTCGCGCACCCGATCAGTGTAGGCGACGTCGCCGGTGTCCGGATCGCGGTGGAACATGGCGATCGAATCCGCGCCCGGCGCGGCCACGAAGGCCCATTCGCCGCTGGTGGACACTTCCACATGCACGCCGCCCAGCAGGCCGACAACGCCACCCTGTCCCGACGTGAACTGCTGGCGGAACGACAGGTCGCCGGTATCGGCATCAATGTCGAACACAACCAGGCTGTTGGCGGTGGAACCGGTGACGAACAGCTGCAGGCCATCCGGCGTTACCGCAACCGACGAGGCACCACCCAGTCCGCTGACGACGTCCAGTCCAAGGCTGTCACCGTCATGCAGGACCTGCAGCGGACTCAGTGAACCATCGGGCATACGCTCCAGCACCAGCAGCGCGGAGCCGGAAGTCGATACCGCATACAGCCGGCTGCCGTCGGGTGCCGAGACCATGTCGCTGATGCCGGCGATGGCGGGCTCCAGTGCGGTGCCGTAACTGCCGGCCAGGGCCAGCGGCGCGTTGGCGCTGCAGGTCCAGGAACCGCTGTCCACCTCAAGGCCGGCCGTCTCCACCGGATAGATCGGTGCCGGGTCGTCGAACAGGGCAACCAGCGCATCCGACACGCCGGCATTGGCGAAGGTGATCTCGTAGCTCAGCGATTCACCGGCCACCACTTCGTTGAGGCCGTCGGTCTTGGCCGCGGACAGATCCGGCGCCGGGATCAGCAGATCATCATCGTCGTCGGTGTTGTCATTGGGGTTGAGCTCTTCTCCGACGCTGCGCGGCGAAGCGGTGACCGCATAGACCAGATGTCCATTCGCGTTGGCGAACACGGTTCCCTGCAGCGTGATGTCGACCGCACCACCCGGCGCGATGTCGACCGTCTCACCGGCCAGTGCACCCTCGCCGGACAGCGGGCAACGCGAACCGCGCTCGCGCTGCCAGATACTGATGGCGCCAACGTCGTTGCCAAGCGCATACAGCTGACGCTTGTTCGGCGAGATCAGCATGCCGGCAAGGTTCGCCAGCTCCGGATGGTCGGCCACGCTGTAGTCGGCCAACGCCAGCGGCGAGCTGGTCTGCAGGCTGAGCAGCGAGATGCCGTCCGCCGTCACCACGTACAGACGTGACTGGTCCGTGTCGTAGGCGGTCTGCAGCGGCGCATTGAAACCGCCCACGCGCCAGTCGAGCGACAGGTCATGGCTGCCGCCGGCCTCGTGCAGACTGAAGGCGGAAACCTGACCGCCCGCTGTTGACGCAACCACGATCGCTCCGTCATGGATGGCGACCGACTGCGGATCACTCAGCGCACCCTGATCGGCAACCGGTAACTGGAAGTCTTCCAGCACGGTCAGCAGGGTCAGCGCGCCAGTTCCGGCATTGCGCTGGAACGCCGCCAGCGATGCATTGGTCGCGGCGCCGGCGAACAGATAGCTGCCGTCATCGCTCAGCGCGATTGCGGTGACGCCGTTGAGTCCGTTGATACCGGCCTGCGCCTGGCTGACGACGCCACTCTGCGTCAGTTCGCCGGTGGACGCATTGACCTGGAAGATCGCTATGGCGCTGTCCAGGCCGCCCGCGGCATAGAGATAGGCACCGCCCGGCGCGATGGCCAGGCTGTTCACCCCGCCGATGCCGCTGACGCCGAACTCGCCGTCGGTGTAGCGCGCAACCTGGGTGAGCTCGCCGTCGGTGTCGTCACGTTCGAACAGGACGATGGTGTCGGCCGCCGTGCCCGCGACATAGAGGAAACGCTCGTCGCTGCTGAGCAGCAGCTGCGATGCACCATCAAGGCCACTGATGCCACCCACCCCGTTGCTGTAGCTGGTCGGACTGGAAAGCAGGCCGGTCAACGGATCGCGGCTGTAACGCACCAATGTCGGCACGCCCGCCGCCGTGCCGGTCGCGTAGGCAAAGCGCCCTGCTCCGGCGATGCGGAGGCTGGTGTAGACATCCAGCGGATCGGACTTCAGCACCGGCATGTCCAGCGCGCCGGCAATCGGCGTTGCCTGGCAGGTCCAGGACACGTCGTACAGCGCTGCCGGCAGCGTGTCCTGCAACTGCACGTCATTGGCATACGAGGGACCGATGTTCTCGACATGGACCGTGTAGGCCACGCCGGCACCCGGCACGGCTTCCGTCTGCCCGTCATCCACCGTCACCACGAGGTCGGTTGCCGGCGACAGCACGGTGTCGCCATCGGTGGCGCTGTTGTCGGTCTCATCGGGGTCGATCGCGTCCATCGCGCTGACCGTTGCCGTGTTGACCAGGTGGCCGCTGGCGTTCTCGCCGATCACGCCGCTGGCCAGGAACAGCACACTGCTGCCAACCGGCAGGTCGACCACCACGTCCAGGTTGCCGTTACCGGAAGCCGGGCAGGCAGCGGAACCCGAGGCCGAACAGGTCCACGATGCCGAATCGAAGGCATCCGGGAAGTTGTCGATCACCCGACCACGGGTGTCACTGGGACCGTCGTTGCGAACCTGGATCCGGTAGGTCACCGTTTCGCCAGGTGCGATGCCGCCGAGTCCGTCGAACATGCTGAAGACATAATCCAGCGCGCCATCCGCGGAGGCCCGGTCGAAGGTATCCAGCGCGTCGTCGCCAGCCGACACCGAGTAGACGCGCGCGCCGTCGTGGGCCAGCGCCACGTCGCTGACGCCGCCAAGGCCGAGCACCTGGCCACCAGTGAGCGGCGCCGGATCACCATTGGCCCGACGTCCGCCGAATGTCAGCGAACCATCCATGCCCACGTCGAAGTGGACGATGGCCGAATCCAGCGTCGAGGCCACGTAGATCTGCGAGGCATCCGCGGTCGCGCGCAGACGGCTTGCACCGAGCAGCCCGGTGACGCTGTCCTGTCCGTCGACGACCTGGTCGAGGTAGCTCAGGCTGCCGTCGGTGGCGCGCCCGAAGTGGAAGATGCGACCGGCGCCGGCGGCCAGCACGTAAAGATTCTGGTCGTCGGTCAGCAGCAGCGAACGGACGCCCTCCATGCCGCTGATGGCGCCGCTGCCATCGGCGTAGCTGTACAGGAAGCTCAGCTGGCCGAAGCCGGCGCTGCCCGGGTTCGGGTTGCGCTGGAAGACCGCGATGCTGTCGGACTCGGCGCCAAGCACGTAGACGTGGCGCCCATCCGGAGCCACCGCCACGGCGATGGGCGCACCCATGCCACTGACGCCGGAAACGCCGTTCTGCAACATCTGCCGGTAGTCGAGCTTGCCGAAGTCCGCCGACAGGCTGTCGGTGTTGCGCGAGAACACGGCGATGGCGTTGGAAAAACCACCCAGCACGTAGACCTGGCCGCCGTCGCCGCTCACCGCCAGCGCACGCGCGCCGCTCAGGCCGGAAACACCCAGCACGCCGTTCTGCTCGGATTCGACATAGGTGAGGCGACCATCCGCCGCGGCGCGACGGAACACGGACACGCTGTTCTGTTCCGGACTCACCGCGTAGACGTGCTGGCCACCGCTGCCGCCGATGACGAGGTCGTTGACCGCCGCCAGGCCCAGGGTGCCGTTGTCGCCGTTGCGCAGCACGCCAAGGAATTCGACATCGCCGTCACCGGGTTGGCCGGGATCGTCGATGCGGCGCAGCATGCCGATGGCATTGTCCGTGGCGCCCGCCACGTAGAGGTTGTGACGATCCGCCGCCAGCGCCACAGCGCCGGCAAGGCCGTCATATTCCGCCAGCCCGTCGCTCTTGGTGATCGACAGATCGGACTGGCTGGAATTCGGATCGACATCCTCGGCGCTGTTGTTGCCCGGGGTGGTGTCGGAACCCGAATCCACGGTGGCCGTGTTGGTGAGCGAGCCGCTCAACGCCGGACTCACCTGCACGTTGATCAGGAAGGTCACCGAACCGCCGGCGGCGATGCGCACCGGGACCGCATTGATCGAACCGGGCCCGCTCGGCGGGCAGTAGGAATCGGCCTGGCGATGGAACTGCGCCACCGCGCCATCGCGGCTGCCGGTCACGTAGACCTGGCCATGCATGTCGTCAATGGCGAGTCCGCTGGCACCCGCCAGCCCGACCACCACGCCACTGCTGTTGGAGCGCTGGCCGAGATAGCTGAGCGCACCGCTGACTGGATCACGCAGGTACCACGACAGCGCATCGCCGGCCTGGGTGGTGATGTACAGGTGGTCGCCATCGCCACTGAGTCCGACCCGACGCGGACCCAGCAGGCCCTGCGAGGTTCCCACACCCTGGGTGACATTGGAGCGGTAGGTCAGCCGGCCAAAGTTGCTGCCCGCGGTGAGCTCGCGCTCCAGCACGAGGATGCGGTTGGACTGGGTGGCCGCGACATACAGGAATTTCCCGAGCGCATCGAAATGTGCCGCGGCAGCGCCATCCATGGCCACGCCGAAACTGGCGGCGTTCTGGGTAGACCGGTAGTTGAGGCGACCATCCGCCGCATTGATGTCGAAGCGGCTGATGCTGCCGGAGCTGGCCGACAGCGCGTACAGCTGCGCACCATCCGGACTCGCTACCAGGTATTCGACATTGTCCAGACCGGCAACGACGCCACCGCTATCGGCAGGGTCATCGACACCATTGGTTTCGGTCTCGACCATGGACAGGCCGCCACCCACCGCGTCGCGCTCGTAGACCACGATGTCATCGGCATTGGCGGCCGCGACATAGAGATAGGGTTCGCCCATGGCCGGGCTCAGCAGGAGGTGCTGCGCCTGGTTCAGGACAACACCGGTCTGCACCTCGACCAGCTTCAGCGCCAGCGTCGGGCCACTGTCATCGACGGCAAACACGGTGACCGCATCGCTGGTGCGACTGGCGACGTACAGGAATTCACCGTCCTTGCTGGCCACGGCGGCGCGCGCGCCTTCAAGGCTACCCAGTACGGCCGTGCCGCCAGCCGCCAGGTCAACGCTGTCACCCTGTGCGAGCGTCAGTTCCGGCGTCAGCGCGCCGGTGCCCGGATCGATCGCGAACACGGTGATGGCATCATCCATCACGCCGGCGACGACCAGGTAGTTGGCCTCGCCACTGCCCGAGGACGACAGCAGGGCCGTGCCGCTGGCACCGGCCAGTCCGGAAATGTCCGGATCGCCGTCGAAGTGCGCGTCGACGAAGTCGAGCGAACCGGAGTTGCTCGCAAGGCAGGTCCAGGTCGCGGTGCCGCTGACGAAGCCCGGATTGCTGTCGAGCAGGTCGCTGACGGTGACCGGACTGTTGGTCGGATCGCCCAGGTTGCTGGGGCCGGCATTGCGGACCACCACCTCGTACTGCACGGTTTCGCCGCCAACCACGGATACCTGGTTGTTGGACTTGGTGATCGACAGGTCACCCTCGGCATTCAGCGTGGTGACGTCGGTCTGCGCGTTGTTGCCCATCACCGGGTCGGAGAAACGATCCGGCAGTTCGACGCTGGCCGTGGTGGTCACATCGCCCATGGCGTCCGCGCGAATGCGGGTGCTGGCGCGGTATTCGAGCACGCCGTTGTTGGCGATGTTGACCAGGTCATCGATATCGCCACTGCCGCTGGCGCTGCAGCTTGAACCGCTGCCGACCTGGAAGCTGGCGATCGCCGCATCGGAGAAGCCGGCCGCGTAAACGAAGGAGGACACCGGGCTCACCGCGAGCGCATACACGCTGCCGATGCCATCGACGCCTTCCAGGTTGTCGCGCCGGGTTTCCACCAGGCTCAGCGCACCAAAGCTGGCGCTGGAACGGTTGGCGTCGCGGTCGAACACCAGCACGGCGTTGGAGCTGGCGGCCGCCACATAGACCTTGCGCCCGTCGCGACTGACCTTGATGTCCTTCGGCCCACGCATGTTGGTGATGCCACCGGTATCGTTCAGGTAATCAAAGCGCGGCAGCAGCTTGCCGTAGTCGGCGCTGCCCGGATTCAGGTTGCGACTCAACACCACGATCTCGTGGCTGCCCTCGGCACTGATGTAGACGTGTTCGTCGTCACCCGGGTTGTTGCCACGCGACAGGCTGATCGCGGTCGGCAGCTGGGCGCCGATCAGCACCGACTGCAGGAACTGCAGACGGCCGAAGTTCGGACTGGAGGCACTGTTGTCACGGACAAACACCACCGCCTGCCCCTGCCCGGTATTGCCCCGGCTGACGCCGAGCACGTACTTGCCGTCGGTGGTGACGGTCAGGTCGTGGATGCGTTCCAGGCCCAGCACGCCGGCAACACCGGCACGCGCCTCGCCAACGAAACTCAGGGTTCCCGCATTGTTGCGGAAGATGGCAATCGCCTGCTCGTTCTCGGCGGCGACATACAGATGCGAGGAACCGGCATCCATGGCCATGCCGGTGGCGCCCAGCAGCGCGGTCACGCCGCCCTGGCCATCGCGGAACACCTGCTGGAAGGTCAGCAGGCCTGTGTTGGCGTCACGCGAGAACACCGCGAGGCTGTCGTCGTCGGCACTGGTGACGTAGACATTCGCGCCGTTCGGGCTGACCAGGATATGCCGCGGCGAACCCAGTCCCTGCACGCCACCGACACCGTCAAAGTAGGCCGTCACGTATTGCAGATGCTGACCTGCCGAATCCGGGGTCTGGCCAAGCACGTCATGCCGCGAGAACACCGCCAGCGCATGATCGCCGCCCAGGCTGACGGCATACAGATGCTTGCCATCCGGACTGGTGGCGATATCGGCCGGGGCATTGATGCCCTGGACCGGCCCGGGCGTGTCACCCTGCCGATCCACCTCGACCAGCGCGAAGCGGGGATCCGGCGCGCGACGACCGAACACCTCCAATGCCGGCGTGGTTGTCGCACCGAGCGCCACCAGCACGTGGCGGCCATCGGCACTGAAGCGAATCTCGTCACCGGGATCACTGCCGGTGGCGCTGCGCGGCGCCAGCGTCTCGTAGGTCAGCGTGCCGTTCACGGTGTCGCGGCGCAGCTGCAGCAGCTGATTGCTGGCGGCAACGCTCACCAGCAGGTGCTCGCCATCCGGTGAGACCGCCATCCGGTTGCTGCGCTGGAAGCCGTTGGCCGGCAGGCTGCCGCCGATGTCCGCTACCGCATACGACGTGGTCAGCGACAGGCTGCCGCTGCTTTCATCGACCGTGTAGTCGACCACCGCGAGCTTCCCGGTCGTGCTGCCCATGGCGTACAGCTGCGCGCCCTCCGGACCGCGACGCAGGTCGACGATGCCGCCGAGATCACTGTCGGCCAGCGTATCGAGTTCGGCGATCCGGCCTGCAGGAATGGCGCCACCGCCCTGTCCCAGACGGTACAGGTGCAGCTGCGGACTCGCCGTCGTCGCCACGAACAGCAGCTTCTGCGTCGGCGAAATCGCCATGCGCACGGCGTCGCTCGGACCACTCAGTTCATCCTCGCCCGGCAGGCCGCTGCTCGGATCCAGCGTGAACATGCGGATGCCGTCGTCGGTGCTGACGTAAAGGCTGCTGTCGCCGACCGCGACCTGTCGCGGATTCGCATCGTTCACCGGCACGCTGGCGGCAAAGGAAATCTTGCCGTAGCCGGGATCGGCCGGGTTGGTGATGCGGTTGAACATCACCAGGTTGGCAGTGGCCGGCGAACCACCGGTGTCGTTGGAGAGGACATAGATGTGCGCGTTGTTGGTGCTCAGCGCGATATCGATGGGCGCTTCCATGCCGGTGACAGTGGTTCCCGAATCACCCGGATCGTTGACGCCATTGGTTTCGGTCTCCAGTTCGGTCAGCTCGCCGAAATGCAGGCCCGGCACGTTGTTGCGGGTGTAGGCCAGCAGGGTCGGGACACCGCTTACCGAGACCAGCTGATAGACATGGCGGCCATCGTTGGTGGTTACCAGCGCAGCGCCGGCGCTTCCACCCGGGCCCGCCGTGGTCGCCGAGCTCAGGTCACCCGGAATCGGCGTGATCGCGCTGCAGGTCCAGCTGACGTCTTCCAGCTTGGGCGGGAACAGGTCGGTGACGCGCGCACCGAAGACATCGCTGGGGCCATGGTTGGCCACGCGGATGACGTATTCGTTTTCGGTACCCGGAACCGCGGTGGCCCGGCCGTCGGTATTGGTGACCTCGAGATTCGCCTCGCCGCCGATGTTGGAAATGACGGTGTCACTCTTCGCCACCGCGCCCCAGTCCAGCGACACCTCGTTGGTGATCTGCCCGCTTGGCGCATCCGTGGTGTCGACCTCGACCAGGAAACGCTGCTTCTGGTTGAGTACGAGGTCGAAGGTGGCGTCGAAAGCGCCTGCCGTGGGGCTGGCGCCGCTGCAGTCGACCGCACCGGATGCCACGGGCACGCTGCACCAGCTGGCGCTGGCGACGTCCAGCTGGCTGTCGCTCAGCGGGTCGGAAAGGTGCACGCCCATCGCGCGGCTCGGACCACGATTCTCGACATCCACCGAATAGACCAGATGGTAGTAGAGCTGCCCGTCGACTGGCTCGATGCTGACCAATCGCTTGTCGAGCAGCAGATCGGCTTCCGGCACCAGCGTGGTGTCGTCATCGAGTGAGCTGTTGTCAGCCGGGTTGGCATCGGAGACGCCGTTCGGAATGGTGATCTGCGCGTCACTGGAAAGGTCGCCGCTGGCGCGACTGTCGATCCGTCCGGTTGCGGTGAACACGACATGCGACGCCGCGGGCAGGTCGATCAAGTGGCTGGTCAAGGTGTTGGCGGTGACCGGGGCGGTCGGGGTGCCGACGCCACAGTTGCTGGTATTGCTGTTGCAGCACGCACCATCGAAGGCCGTGCATTGCCATTGGATGCTGCCGCCGACGAAACCTGCATCCACCACACCGTTCGAATAGACCGGCAATGCCGCGTCGAGCGACACCGCGTTGACGTGCACGAAGCCATCGTTGCGCACGGTGACCGTATAACTGTGGTCCTCACCCGGAACCGCCGTGGTCGCGGCGTCCGTAACCGCCACCGAGAGATTGCTCTGCACGCGCACCGTCACCGAGGCGCTGTCGGTGTCCGGGGTTCCCGGCGGCTGCAGCAGCGTGAAGCCGGTGCCTTCGGCCGTGGCGGTGGCGAAGTTGTCAATGACGTCGCCATCGCTGGTGGACAACGCCGAAGCAACGTGGACGCGAAGCACGCGCGATGCACCGGCCGGAATCATCATGCCGACGCCGGACAGGTCCTGCCCGGTGCCGCTGGTGGTTTCACCGACGCAGCCTTCGATCGTGCCAGGGCCGGTCTCGTTGGCACAGAACTCCCAGCACGGCGGGCTGGATTCGCCACAGAAGGAGGTGTCGCCCTGCAGGCGCGGATCCAGCGTATCGCTGATCGTCACGCCAGCTTCGCCGCCGCCACGACCGATGTCACTGGGTCCGTGATTGGTGACGACGATGTCGTAGTAGAAGCCGTTGCCGCGCGCCACCTCGGTGGCTTCGGTCCCGGCCTGCAGATAGGCAGTTTTGGTCAGCTCGATGTCCGCCTGCCGATCAATGCCGTAGTAGTTCGACCCGGTATCGTTCGCCGAGTCGTCATCGGTTTCCGCGCTCTCCGTGGCGACGACCTCGGCCGCGACCTCGATCACCTCCAGCACCGCCGCACTGTCGAAGGCGAGATTGGTGAACTGCAGGGTCTTCTGTCCGCTCGCGGCAATGGAACCGGTGCTCACCGTTACCGTGGATCCAGTCACGGTGCCGCTGGTGGTTCCACAGCCAGCGCAGGTCCAGTCGCCGCCAGTCAACTGGGACGGCAGCGTGATGGTCAGGTCCGCGCCGCCGCCGTCGCTGGGACCCGCATTGCTCACCACCACATCCAGCGTCGTGCTGCTGGTGCCGGGAACATAGGTCTCGGTGGGCGTCGTCGAATTACTGGATGCCGGGCTGAACGACACGCCGTAGTCGGCGTGCACTTCGCGCGCGTAGGTGTTGGTCGGCGTGTTGTCGGCGGCATCGTCGTCGGTGTCGCCGCTGGCGAGCGTCAGCGTCGGACTGAAGGCGATCGTGGCGCTGCTGGCATTGGCGTTGTAGTCAAGCGACAGTTCGACATCCACGCTGCCAGACGCGGCCAGCGTGACAGCCGTGCTGACGTCGCCGTTGCCACTGGACGGCGAGCAGGCCGCTGCCGGATTGCAGGACCAGGCGGAGGTCGACGCCACCCCGGCCGGCATGGTCAGCGCAAGCTGTGCCGCCTGTGCGTCACTGGGACCGGCGTTGGTTACCGTCAGCGTCAGCGCATTCGCCGTGGAGCCGGGGATGTAGGGATCGTAGGGCACGGCCGTGGAAGCCGGCGAGAACACGAGGCCGAAATCCGTGCGCGCGTCGCGATCCAGGTTGACGCTGTCACTGTGCGTGCCGGTCGAATCGTTGGCCGCCGCCGGCACGGTGATCGATGCCGAGTGGGTGATCGGATCGGCGCTGGCACTCGCCGCATAGTTCACGTTGATGGTGTAGGTCTGGCTGCCACCGGCCGCAAGGTCGATCCCGGTCAGGTTCAGGTTGCCGCTGCCATTGGCCGGACAGCCGCTGCCGCTGCAGGTCCAGGTGCCGATGCTGCTGCCGGCCGGCGCCGACTCGACCAGAGCGACACCGCTGACATCGGACGGGCCGGCATTGGTCACCACGATGCTGTGGGCGCCACTGCCACCCGGCGTGTAGGTGATGGGCGTGCTTTGCGCGTCCACCGACACGACGCTATGCAGCGACAGCGTCAGGGCGTTGTCCACGTCGGTCGCCGTGCTGCCACCATCGGTAACCGTTGTAGTCAGCGTCAGCGGAGCGGCGGTCAGGTTTGCGGCGAAATAGCCGGTCAGCTGGTAGGTCAGGCTTCCGCTCGCGCCAATCGCGAGCCCCGTCTCGGCGAGGCTGCTGGCCCCGCTTCCACTGGCCGCGGGGCAACTGCTGCCCGTCCCGGAGGCGGTGCAGGTCCAGTCAAAGGTGACCCCGGCCGGGACGCTCAAATCGAGTTTGGCAGCGGTGTCCGCCGTCGCTCCCGCGTTCTGGATGGTCAGCGTGTAACTGCCCGAACAGTCGGGCGTGAAGCTGCTGGTGCAACCCGGGGTGTAGGTGCTGTCGCCAGTCCATGCCGGCTGCAGGTCTATCGCGGCGCTGGCGCCGAGGCTCCAGCCGAGCAGCATCAGGGAAAGGGCGCCCTTGAACGAGCGGGTCGAAACGGGTGCATTTCGCGATGGCTTTTGCACGACGCGGTTCCTGTTCGGGAGCTGGCGGCCGGGCAGCCGGTCGCGACCGCCGATGGAATCGGCGGGCTCAGAGTGTCTGCAGGAAGAAAAGACGCGTGGGAGGGAATCGTCCGCCTCACGACGACGGATACGCACGGCTTTCAACAGCCGGCCAAAAAGCAGCAGGCCGCTCTGATCACTCAGATCAATCAAGTCTCTGCGCACGACAATTTCCCCACGGTCCCCAGTCACGACCGACAGTCGTCCCGCTGTCATCCAGCCGCTCCGATGCGAAAGAAAAGCATCGGCGAGCAACGGCGGACTGCCCCGTGCGGAATCTTGCTGGTCGCTTAACGGCTTCTATTACGGCCCACATCTCCGATGGGGACAATGTGCCGTCGGCACACCAAAAAAGAGGGTCAGGCGCTTCGGCCCGGCAGTACGTTCTGGAAAAGCAGGCGCGCTTCGGCGCGGCCACTGACGCCCAGCTTCGCGTAGATGTTCTCCAGATGCCGCTTCACCGTGCCGGCCTCGATGCCAAGCTTTTCCGCGATCTCGCGGTTTCGTAGCCGCTGGATGACACCCTGCAGCACCTCGATCTCGCGCTGGCTGAGAGAGAGCATCACCCGCTTCAGGTTCTGTCCGTCATTGCGCCGACGCTGGCGCGGGGCCTCCAGCGTCTGCACCAGCACGGCGTGGAAATGGGCGGACAACAGCTGAAAATGCAGATCTACTTCCGGATCGAAGCGGCTGTTCCGGCGGGTGATGTGGATATCCAGCCAGGCCCTGCCCGGCAGGTCGAGCCGTCGATGGAGGTGACGCTGCTCCAGCCCGAACCCAGCGCCCAGCCCACCGCCGACAGCCAGGACACCCGTCTCGACTGACCAGCTCAGCTTGCGCAGTCTGCCCGCCTCCGCCGACGCGACGGCACCGCCCAGCCCCAGCAGACGTTGCAGGCGGCTGTCACGCGACCATTCCAGGTGGATTTCGTCCGGCGTCAGCAACAGGGTCAGCGCGGCAACGATTCGATTGGAGAGATCCTTTTGCGTATCCGGCCCATAGAACCGCAGCAGCGCGGTATTGAGGGCAACAAGGTCGGTCCGGCTGCCCTGGCTCATGGCCGCCTGTCCGCTGGCGACAGCGACAAGGCAGGCGCCATGGCAGCCGGCGCGTCAGGCGCCAATTGACCCGCCCTTCTCGCCGCGCAGCCGGTTCACCATTCGCCGGTGTTCGGCATCGACACCCACGGCTCCTGCGGCGGCAGGGCGTCGCCCTTCTGCAGCAGCTCGATGGAAATCCGGTCGGGTGAGCGCACGAAGGCCATGTGACCGTCGCGTGGCGGGCGGTTGATGGTGACTCCCATTTCCTGCAGATGGGCGCAGGTGGCGTAGATGTCATCCACGGCAAAGGCCAGATGGCCGAAGTTTCGCGCCGACCCGTAGTCTTCGTCGCTACCCCAGTTGTGCGTGAGCTCGATCTCGGCTTCGGGATTGTCCGCGGCGGCAAGGAACACCAGCGTGAACTTCCCCTGCGGCACGTCGCGACGACGCTTCTCGACCAGACCCAGACCATCGCAGAAAAACTTCAGGGTCGCGTCCAGATCGTGGACGCGGATCATGCTGTGCAGGAATTTCATCGTCCAACCCCCGTCAACCGCGCTGGACGCGGCGCACGAACCAGAACGCCAGCGCGGCGAAGGCGGCAGCGCCCACCAGTTCGACCACCAGCATCGATGCCCAGTCGGTGCCAATGCCGGCAGGCCGGGCGCCAGTGATGAACGCTGCACCGGCAATGCCCACGCCAAGCAGGCCTTCGCCACCGACGAAGCCGGAACCCAGCAGCACGCCGCGCTCGGTGCGGGCGTCCTTGGTGGCCTGGTCGCGATTCCGGGTCAGCCACCAGTGCAGCAGGCCGCCGAGGAAGATTGGCGTCATCGTCGACACCGGCAGGTACACACCAACAGCGAATGGCAGCGACGGGATGCGCAACAGCTCGCAGAGAATGGCGATGCCGACACCAACGCCGACCAGCGTCCACGGCAGTGACTGGTCGATGACGCCGTCGATCACCAGCTTCATCAGCGTGGCCTGCGGTGCCGGCAGCTCCTGGGTGCCGAATCCGAAGGTGTCGGCCAGTAGCAGCACCGACAGACAGACGAAGGTGGCCGAGGTCAGCACACCGAGGATCTGGCCGATCTGCTGCGAGCGCGGGGTAGCGCCGAGCAGGTAGCCGGTCTTGAGGTCCTGCGAGGTGTCGCCGGAAATCGAGGCAGCAATCGCGACGACGCAGCCGACCATCAAGGCCGTGGCCTTGCCGGAGATGTCGTTCCAGCCCAGTGCCAGGAAGATCGTCGCCGTGCCGAGCAGCGCGGCAATGGTCATGCCGGAGGTTGGGTTCGAGGTGACGCCGACCAGGCCGACGATGCGTGCGGCCACGGTAACGAAGAAGAAGGCGAACAGCACCACGCAGACCGCAGCCACCGCGCGATGCGTGAAGTCGTCGAGGCCACCAAACACCTGCGGCACCGCCGCCATCACCACGGCGACGATGATCAGCCCGGCCAGCAGGATCGGCAACGGCAGGTTGCGATCGGTTCGCGGCGTATGGTCTTCCGCGCCCGATGACGCATCGAGCCTGCGGAACTGGCCGAGACCCACCTTGAAACTCTCCAGCATCATCGGGATCGAGCGGATCAGCGTCATGATGCCAGCCGCGGCCACCGCGCCCGCGCCGATGTAGCGCACGTAGCGGTTCCACAGCTGGCCAGCGCTCATGTCACGGATCAGCATCTGGGTTTCCGGGAACAGCGGCGAGGTCAGCGACTCGCCCCAGTAGTGCAGGCCGGGGATGATCACCAATGCCGCCAGCAGGCCGCCGCCGACCATGATGGTGGCGACACGGATGCCGAGGATGTAACCGACACCAAACAGCGCCGCCGACAGATCGAAGCCGACCGCCGCCTTCTTGATGAAGGGAACCGGCAGGCTGACGTCACCCGGAATCGCGCGCAGCCAGGACGTCAGCGCCTTGAAACCGGCGCCTGCGGCAATGCCGTAGAACACGTTCTTGGCCTGACTGCCGCCGCCCTGGCTGGCCTTCAGCACTTCCGCGCAGGCGGTGCCTTCCGGATACGGTAGGCGACCGTGTTCACGGACGATCAGGAACTGGCGCAGCGGCACCATGAACATCACGCCGAGCAGGCCACCGCACAGGGCCAGCAACACCATCTGCAGCAGCTGCGGCGGCACGCCCCACATGAACAGCGCCGGCAGCGTGAAGATCACGCCCGAGGCCAGCGAGCTGGAAGCGGAGCCTGTCGTCTGCGCCAGGTTGGCCTCGAGGATCGTGCCGCTGCGACCAAAACCTTTCAGCAGGCGGAACATGGCGACGGTCATCACCGCCACCGGGATCGAGGTGCTGACGGTAAGGCCGGCACGCAATCCGAGATAGGCATTGGCCGCACCGAACAGGATGCCGAAGACGATGCCGAGGACGATGGCCTTGATGCTGAACTCGGCGGGCGATTCGACAGACGGGACGTAGGGTTTGAAGTCGGCGGCTGGCTGGCTGTCGGCTTGGCTCACGAGGCGGCTCCCGGTACACGGAAAGGTGGACGGCCACGCACGCGGCCATGGTTTGGCGAATGGCCGATGGTGTCAGCCCGTTCGCCAGCGGGCAAGGCGACGCGCCTGAAGCGCTATAGAAACAGGTCCGGCAGCAGCGATTGCCCCGGCTCGACGGCATAACCCTCGAAATCGTTGACGCCAGCTTCGCGCAGCACGTCCTCGTCGATCAGGAACTGACCGTGGAACCCCCTGGCCTCGCGGCAAAGCACCTCGCGGGCGGCGTCGGCCATGATCTGCGGCGTGCGACAGCGAGACACGTCGACGCCCGGGATCATCTTCAGCGCATCAGTGGCAATCACCGTCTTCGGCCACAGCGCATTGACCGCCACGCCCTGCGGACCAAATTCGGCGGCCAGGCCCAGCGTCACGAAACTCATGCCCATCTTGGCCAGCGTGTAACCGGTATACGCGCCCCACCACTTTGGATCGAGGTTCGGTGGCGGCGCCAGCGTGAGGATGTGTGGATTGTCCGACTTCAGCAGGTGCGGAAGACAACGCTGGGCGCAGAGGAAGCTGCCGCGGCTATTGACCTGCTGCATCAGGTCGAAGCGCTTCATCGGCGTGTCCAGCGCGCCGCGCAGCCAGATCGCGCTGGCGTTGTTGACCAGCACGTCGATGCCGCCGAAGCGCTCCACCGTCGCGTCGACAGCAGCCTGCACCGAGTCCTCGTCACGGATATCGCATTTCAGCGCCAGCGCCTTGCCGCCAGCGGACTCCACCTCGGCCGCGGCGCTGTGGATGGTGCCCGGGAGCTTGGGGTTGGGCACGTCGGACTTGGCGGCAATCGCCACGTTGGCGCCATCCGCGCCCAGGCGGCGGGCGATGGCGAGGCCGATGCCGCGGGAGGCGCCGGTGATGAAGATGGTCTTTCCGGAAAGGCTGGGCATGTCGGTTCCCGTCAGCAATTTCGACCATTGTCGCATCGACGGACATGCCGAATTGCAGTCCCGCATTCATGAACGGCCTCTATAATCCGCGCATGGATTCCGCCACCCTCGAAGCCCTCGTCCACTGGCTGGGCGAACACCCCCTGCTTGCCGGAGGCGTGATTTTTCTCGTCGCCTTCTGCGATGCCGTGGTGATTCTGGGCATCGCGGTGCCGGCGCTGCCGATCCTGTTCGGCGTCGGCACGCTGGTCGGCCTCGGCCATATCAACGGCCCCTACGCGGTGATCGCGGCCTCGCTGGGCGCCTTCTTCGGCGACGGCATCAGCTATGTGTTCGGTCGCCATTACGGAGAGCGGCTCAAGGGCTTCTGGCCGTTCTCGAAGCATCCTGACTGGCTGGAAAGCGGCGAGCGCTTTTTCTGGCGCCACGGACTCAAGGGCATCGTGATTGCCCGCTACGTCGGCGCGGTGCGGCCCTTCGTGCCGGCCATCGCCGGCATGCTGCGGATGCCGCTGAAGCGCTATGCGCCGGCCAGCCTGTTCGCCTCCTTCACCTGGGGATTGCTGTTCGTCGTGCCGGGCTGGATCTTCGGTGCTTCGATCGACCTGCTCGCCGCCGTCGCTGGCCGGCTGATCCTGGTACTGGGACTGCTGGCAGCCGTCCTCGCACTGATCTTCTTCGTCACGGGCTGGCTCTATCGCCTTCTGGCGCCGCGTACGGCCACCCTGATCGAACGCGCGCTGGCCTGGTCGTACCGGCATCCGGTCATCGGTCGGGCGACCACCGCGCTGATTGACCCGAACCGGCCAGAGTCGGCCTCGCTGCTGTTCATGGCGCTGTTGCTGATCGCCGCCGGCTGGGGCTTTTTTACCGTGCTGCTGGTAGCGCTGGGCAAGGGCGATCCGCTGGGCTGGGATCTGGCGGTGCACCAGACCATGTTCGAGCTGCGCTCGCCGCTGGCCGATCACCTGATGGCCTCGATCGCCGACCTGGGCGATTGGCAGGTAGTGCTGCCAACCACTTTGGCCGTGTTCGGCTGGCTGATGTGGCGGCGGCGGCGCATCGCCGCGATGCACTGGCTGGCCGCAATCGGCTTCGGCGCCATCTTGCCCGCCAGCCTCGGCTACCTGCTGGACATGCCGCGCCCACCTGCGGCCATGACCGCCGTCGGCTTCAGCTTCCCGTCGGCGCCGGTGATGATGGTCACCGTGCTGTTCGGCTTCTTCGCCGTATTGGTCGCCCGCGAACTGCCCGGTCGCCGGCGTGGCTGGCCTTACGTAGTGGCCGGCCTCGCCGTCAGCCTGGTCGGCTTCGCCCGCCTCTACCTCGGCGCGCACTGGTTCTCCGACGTGATTGGCGGCGTGCTGCTGGGCATGATGTGGATCGCGATCCTCGGCCTCGCCTACCGCTCTCGCGTATTGCGCTCGTTCTGGGTACGCCCAATCACCCTCGTGTTCTTCAGCAGCGTCATCATTTTCGGCATCTGGCACGGCGGCAGTGCGGCGACGGCGACGCTGGAGCGCTTCACCGTGCCGCTGATCCGCCAGCCCATCGCCGCGCACGACTGGTGGCGGGATGGCTGGCAGCAGCTACCGACCCGGCGCAACGAACTGCGGACCCGCGAAGGCTGGCCGCTGAACGTGCAGTTCGCCGGCACGCTGTCGCAGCTGCGCGGCGACCTCGAAGCCGCCGGCTGGCAGCTGACCCGTACCGGCGGCTGGGTCGACCTGCTGCACAGCCTCGACGCCAGCGCCACGCCGGAAAACCTGCCGCTGCTGCCGGCCTCGCACAACGGTCGTCCTGATGCGCTGGTAATGAGTCGTCCCGGCAGCGACGCCAACAGCCGCTACGTGCTTCGGCTGTGGCCCTCGCGCCTGCAGCTGACCGAAGGTGACACCGCCATCTGGCAGGGCACCATCGCCGCCATGCAGTTTGAACACCGCCTGTCGCTGTTCAGCGTCTGGCTGTTCGATCCGGACCGTTCGGACGACCGCGCCGCACGTCAATTGCTGCGCGAGGCCCTGCCCGGCTACCACCAGCGCCGCGTGATCCGCGACAAGAGTGTCGAGGGCGAACGCGATGCGGTGCTGCTGTTGCAGCAGCCCTAACGCGAAAAGCTCACTCCGACTGAAAGCGCGGCAGCCACTCCAGCAGGCGGTCCAGCCGCGCGTGCGGGTCTTCCATCTGCAGCAGGGCCTGGCGTTCGTTGGACTCCAGCGGCAGGCGTTCGGCCATGCGGAAGCCGACCCAGACCGGATCATCCAGCCGCTGCGGATCGAAGCCGGGAATGGGCGCGGGCTTGTCGCTGTCAGCCTTGCCCTTGTCCGCCTCTTCGGCATCCGCTTCGAACAGGCGCGACAACAGCGTGGCTACCAGACCGTGCTGTGGGCGCAGCGCTTCGCCAGCGTGGTCGGCAAGACACCACTCCACCTCACCGATGATCAGGCCGTTGTCGCGCAGGCGCGTGCGGCGAACGTGGAAGCGGCGGTCACCGCGCACGGTGATGCCAAGCAGGCCGTCATCCAGCGTGTAGAAATCGCTGATCCGCGCGCGGGTGCCGTAAGCGGCGGGCAGCGCCGGCTCGCCGGCCTCCTCGCCCTGCACGATCAGGCAGACGCCGAAACCGGTATCGCGACGACTGCAGTCGCTGACCAGATCGAGGTAGCGCGGTTCGAACAGGCGAAGGCGCATCTCGCCGCCGGGGAACAGCACGCCGTGCAGCGGGAACAATGGCAATTCGCCGGTTGGGACGTTGGCTTCGGCGGTGTGGTCGCTCATCGCGACGACAAGGCTGCCAGAAATCGCCGCGGAACGCCGTCAAAACCGCCGTTGGACATGAACAGTACGCGGTCGCCAGGTCGCGCCAACGCCAGCAAGTCATCGATCAGTGCCTGGCTGTCGCGATGCAGGCGACCATCGCGCAACGCGGCGATCACCGGTTCGGCATCCCAGGGCAAGTTCGCCGGCAGCAGGAAACGCACGAGGTCGGCATCGGCCAATGACGGTGCCAGTGCGGCGGCATGGGCACCGAGACGCATGGAGTTGCTGCGCGGCTCCAGCACGGCGATCAGGCGCCCGCCTTCGCCCGCCGACGCAATCTGCCGACGCAGGCCATCGATGGTGGTCTGGATCGCCGTCGGGTGGTGCGCGAAGTCGTCGATGACATGGATGTCATCGTGCTCGCCCAGACGCTGCAGGCGACGCGCCACGCTCTGGAATTCGCCGAGCTTCGGCAGTAGCGAAGCCACATCAATCCCCACGGCATCGCAGGCGGCCAGCGCCGCCAGCGCGTTCATCACGCTGTGCCGGCCAAGCAGCGACCAGCGTGCTTCGCCAACGATTTCGCCGCCCCGCAGCACGCGGAAGGCGGAGCCGTCCTCCGCGATCAGCTCGGCGCGCCAGTCGGCATCGACCGCCGGATCGATGGCGAAGCGGGTCACCGGCGTCCAGGCGCCTCGATCCAGCACGTCAGCCAGGTTGGTGTCCTCGCCATTCACGATCAGTCGACCATTGCCCGGCACGGTGCGCACCAGGTGATGGAACTGCGTCTTGATCGCGTCGAGGTCGGCGAAGATGTCGGCGTGGTCGAACTCAAGGTTATTGAGGATGGCGATATCGGGCCGGTAGTGGACGAACTTGCTGCGCTTGTCGAAGAAGGCGCTGTCGTATTCGTCGGCCTCGACCACGAAGTCCTCGCCGCCACCGAGTCGCGCCGACACACCGAAGTTTGCCGGCGCGCCGCCGATCAGGAAGCCCGGCTCGCGACCCGCCGCATCCAGCAGGAAAGCCAGAAGACTCGATGTCGTCGTCTTGCCATGCGTGCCGGCCACGCCGAACACGCGCCGGCCGCGTAGCACATTGTCAGCCAGCCACTGTGGCCCGGAAACGTAGTCGAGACCGGTGTTGAGCACATGCTCAACCGCCGGATTGCCGCGCGACAACGCATTGCCGACGACGATCTGGTCGCAGTCATCACTGATGCGGTCGGCTGCATAGCCTTCGCGCAGCGCGATGCCGAGCTGTTCCAACTGCGTGGACATCGGCGGATAGACGTTCTGGTCGCTGCCTTCGACCTGATGGCCGGCCTCACGCGCCAGTGCCGCCACGCCGCCCATGAAGGTGCCGCAGATACCAAGGATGTGGAGTTTCATGCGCGCAGTTTACGAGGAACATTTCTAGAGACGCACCCAAGCTCTAACCGGACGCTGCGAGAGAACTGCTTCAATCCCGACTCATCCAGTCGAATAGACCCCATGAGATCATCAATAACCCCAGAATGAAGACATAGGGCAAGAATCCACCTTGGAGTTGATCTGGGCTGCCTTGGTTGGACAGATAAACGCCAAATCTCATCATCCCCTGAACGGAGAAAATGACGAGCCCAGCGCCGGCAATGGCGAGTACGATTGCGAGCACTACTCTTAGTTTCTCGCGCACTTTGATGGCCTCATCGGCAACAGGACTCGACCGCAGACGCCACATGGCACGTTGCGTGACAACGAATTTGAGTGTCTGGCGTGCCGAACTACCCAGAACGACAAGCTAACGCGCTTTTCAATCGGTCGCTTCAGCCACCGCCGTCACGATGCGATCGAACACCTCGTCCATCTCGCCGACGCCGTTCACGCAGGTGACCTTGCCCTGTTCGCGGTAGAAGTCGACGACCGGCGCGGTCTGCTCGTTGTAGACGCCGAGGCGCGTACGCACGGCTTCGGGCGTGTCGTCCTTGCGGCCCTCCTGAGCGGCGCGGCCGGCGATGCGCTCGACCAGCAGGTCGGTCGGCACGTCCAGCTGCACGGCCACGTCCAGTGGCTGGCCGATGCGCGCCAGCACTTCACCCAGCGCGCCGGCCTGCGCAAGGTTGCGCGGGTAGCCGTCGAGGATGAAACCGCTGGCGGTATCGGACTCGGACAGGCGCTCTTCCAGCATGCCCAGCACGATGTCGTCGGACACCAGCTCGCCGCGCTCCATCACCGCCTTGGCCTTCAGGCCCAGAGCCGTCTCGGCCTTGACCGCCGCGCGCAGCAGGTCGCCGGTGGAAATGTGAGGAATCGCGTAGTGATCCTTGAGTCGGGCAGCCTGGGTGCCCTTGCCGGAACCGGGGGCGCCGAGTAGAACAAGTCGCATGGAATGGTGGATCCTGTAGTTCAGACAGTCCGTCGCCTTCCGGAACGCCAATGCGCCGGTTCGCGATGGACGGGAGCGTTGAACGCTAACCGCCCACCACGGGCAAGTCAATTTAAGACAATCCTAAACAAGTATTCTCTAAATTGCCTGTTCAGCCCGAGATACAAGCCGAGATACAAGGAAGACCCATGGCTCAAGGAAAATTGCTGTACGCCCAATCCGGCGGCGTTACCGCCGTCATCAACGCCACCGCCGCGGCGGTGATCGAGGCCGCGCGCGCGGTGAAACTGCCGGTTCTTGCCGGCCAGAACGGCATCGTCGGCGTGCTGCGCGAGGAGCTGATCGACACCCGCAAGGAGTCTGCCGCCGACATCCGCCGGCTGGCGCAGACGCCCGGTGGCGCCTTCGGCAGCTGCCGCTTCAAGCTCAAGGACATCGACACCGACCGCGCCCACTACGAGCGCCTGATCGATGTCTGCCGCGCGCACGATGTCCGATATTTCCTTTACAACGGCGGCAACGATTCCGCCGACACGGCGCTGAAGGTGTCGCAGCTGGCGAAGGAATTCGACTACCCGCTGACCTGCATCGGCGTGCCGAAGACGGTGGACAACGACCTCGCCGTCACCGACTGCTGCCCGGGCTTTGGCTCGGTGGCCAAGTACACGGCCACCAGCGTGCTGGAGGCCAGCTACGACGTCGCCGCCATGGCCGAGTCGTCGACCAAGGTGTTCGTGATGGAGGTGATGGGCCGTCATGCCGGCTGGATCGCCGCCGCCGCTGGCCTCGCCGGCAATGGAAAGGACGAGCCGCCGCACCTGATCCTGTTCCCCGAAGTGCCTTATGACGAGAAGGCCGTGCTGGCCGAGATCCAGCGCGTGGTCGACCGCGTGGGCTGGTGCACCGTGGTGGTGTCGGAAGGCCTGCGCCATCCGGACGGCCGCTTCGTCGCCGAGGCCGGCGGCAAGGACGCCTTTGGCCACGTGCAGCTGGGCGGCGTCGGTCCGACGCTGGCCGGCACCATCACTTCCAAGCTCGGCCTGAAAACGCACTGGGCCGTGCCCGACTACCTGCAGCGCTCGGCGCGGCACATCGCCTCGCAGACCGACTACGACCACGCCCGCGCCGTTGGCGAAGCCGCAGTGGCGCTGGCCCTGGCCGGCAAGAATGCAGTGATGCCAGCGATCAAGCGGACCAGCGACCAGCCCTACCGCTGGATGATCGAGCCCGCGCCGCTGAAGAAGGTCGCCAATCACGAGAAGAAGATGCCGAAGGGCTACATCCGTCGTGACGGCTTCGGCATCACCGACAGCTGCCGCCGCTACCTCGCCCCACTGATCCGAGGCGAAGCGCCGCTGGAGTACGGTCATGATGGCCTGCCGAAGTTCGTCAAACTGAAGCGCCAGCTGGTGGCGAAGAAGCTGCCGGACTACCCGCTCTGATCGCGACCGGACTCACACGCGTCAGGACAGGATGATGGAACACCAGGGCCGGCGCGCACCGGCCCTGGTGTATTTCGCTGCAGTCGCCAACGCCCCCAAACTGCTAATCTGCCCGCACAACGACGCCATCCCGATTCGTCAGGATGGCCAAAGCCAGCGATGGATTGCGTTCTCGGGGGGAGAAGTCATGCGTCTTGTGCATTCGGCCATTCTGATCGGCCTGCTGTTGTTCGTGGGCAGCGCCCACGCCGACATCTGTCGCGTCACGGTCAACGGCGCCAACGATGTTGACGGCAGCGACTGGAGCGTGTTCGCAATGAGCCTGCCACGCGCCCTGCAGGTCAGCACCTGCTCGGACATCTGGGTGGCCGCTGGCGTGTACCGGCCCGACGTACCCGCCGGCGCCGGCCTGCCCACGACCGATGATCCCGCCGACAGCTTCGTGATCAACCGCAATGGCGTGAAACTCCTCGGTGGCTTTCCCGCCGGCGGGGGCTCACTGGCCGACCGCAACCCGGCTGCCCACCTCACGATCCTCAGCGGGGATATCGACGAGAACGACAGCAATGCTGACGGCAACCAGATTGCCGAGACCACGGCCGATATCGCGGGCAGCAACAGCTATCACATCCTCTACCTCGATGGCACCACGGCCAACGGACCGATCGACAGTAGCACCGTCATTGACGGCTTCGTCATCACCGCCGGTCAGGCCAACGGATTCGAATCCGGAGACATCGACGGCGGTGGCCTGTTCTGCAACGGCGACGGCAGCAACGGCGGCACCGGAGTGAGTTGCAACCCGACCCTGAGCAACCTCCGCTTCAGTGGCAATCAGGCCTTTTCCTCCGGTGGCGCGATCTACAACAATGGCTTTATCGGGGCCAGCAACCCGGTCATCACCCATGTGACCTTCAGCGGCAACAGCGCGGGTTCCGGCGGCGCGATGTACAACTACGGCTACAGCAGCCCGGTGCTGACGAACGTGACTTTCCACAGCAACAGCGCTGCAACCGGCGGTGCCATGTATAACGACGCGTTCCTGGGTGACGGCAACCCCGTCCTGCGTCACGTCACCTTCGGCGGCAATCATGCTGACTACTTTGGTGGTGCGATGTACAACTCGGGGCATGCCGGCAGCAGCAACCCGCAACTGGTCAGTGTCGTGCTTTGGGGAGACACAGCCAACAGCGGCCCCGAAATCTTCAGCAATGTCGCAACCCTCGCCATCAGCCATAGCGTGATCCAGGGCGGCTGTGCCGGCATCGATGGCGGACTGGCCAACTGCGACAACATCATCACCACCGACCCGCTGCTGGGTCCCTTGCAGAACAACGGTGGATTCACCGACACCCTGCTGCCCGGTAACGGCAGCCCGACGATCGATGCCGGCGACGTGAATGCCTGCCTGACCACCAGCATCGATCAACGCGGTGTGAGCCGGCCCCAGGGCGACGCCTGTGACATCGGCGCGGTTGAGGTGCTCAGTGGTTGCCGGGTGGATGATGATTCCACGGCGCCGGGAGGCGGCAACGGCATGGACTGGCCCAGCGCCTACCAGAATCTGCAGGATGCGCTGGAGGATCCGGAGTGTCAGGAAATCTGGGTGGCGGCTGGTGTGTACAAGCCGGCGGCAGCGGGCAACCAGGGCACCAGCTTCCTGATCAATCGCAATGGCCTGAGGCTCTACGGCGGCTTTGCCGGCACCGAAAATTCCAGCGCAGGGCGCGACCCGAAAGCCAACCTCACCATTCTCTCCGGCGACATCGACAGCAACGACGACAGCAACAACGCCGACGGCAACTTCATCAACGAAGCCAGCACCGATATCGTCGGCAGCAACAGCTTCCACGTGCTCCATGTCGACGGCAGCAGCGTCAACGGACCTATCGACGGCAGCACGGTGATTGACGGCTTTGTCATCACCGGCGGCCAGGCAAGCGGCTCATTCCCCGACAACGCGGGCGGTGGCCTGTACTGCAACGGCACGGGCCCCGGGAAGTCCTGCAGCCCGACCCTGAAGCGGCTCACTTTCAGCGGCAACAACGCCGCCAGTGGTGGCGCCATCTACAACCGGGGCAGCGCTTCCGGCAACAGCAGCCCTCTATTGTCAGACGTCGCTTTCCACGGCAACAGCGCCAGTAATGGCGGGGCGATGTACAACGATGGCTACAGCTCCGGCACCAGCAGCCCCGACCTGCACAAGGTCACGTTCAGCGACAACAGTGCCACCAGCAATGGCGGTGCGATGCACAACTATGGCTATTTCGGCGGCAGCAGCCCGATGCTGACCAACGCCACATTCAGTGGCAATCACGCCGCTACTTATGGCGGGGCGATCTACAGCGATGCCAGTTCCGGCAACAGCAGCCCCACGCTGGTCAACGCCACGTTCAACGGCAACAGCGCGGGGGCCGGCGGCGCGTTGTACAACTATGGCCCTTCCGGCACCAGCAACGCCCAGCTGGCCAACGTCATCCTGTGGGGTGACTCCGCCAGCAACGGCTCGGAAGTGTTCAATAGCGGCACTACCACATCCACCATCAATGACAGCGTGCTCCAGGGCGGCTGTGCGGCCGTCGGTGGCAATGCGGCAACCTGCAACAACCTCTTCACCACTGACCCGCTACTCGGCCCTCTGCAGGCCAACGGCGGATTCACCGCAACCATGCACCCGGGATTGGGCGGTTCCGCGGTCGACAACGGCACGGACATCAACTGCCCCGACACCGATCAGCGCGACGTGGCACGTCCGCAGGGCCCGCACTGCGACATCGGCGCGGTGGAGCTGACACTGGAAATCTTCGCCAACGGATTCCAGTAGCTGCCGCAGTGGCAAGCGCCATGCGACATGACGTGCGGTTGCCCGGCAGAACGAATCGCAACCCTGTCGTGAGTACCGCTCGCCGCCGCAGCTGCTAAGGTGCGCGTGCTGCATGATCGCCGACACTCGCAAGAGTACCGGCTCACCGACAACCCGCGCTTTCGGGGGAAAGGCATGCGTCTTGTGAATTCAAGCATTCTGACCAGCCTGCTGCTGTTGTTGGCAGGCAATGCCCATGCCGTCGTTTGCCGCGTGACGGCCGCCGCGACGGCAACCTACAACAGCGGCGGCGGCGGGGGTGGCGACGGCAGCGACTGGACGGCGCAGGCCATGGCCCTGCAAGCGGCGCTCGGCGACGACGGCAACTGTTCGGAAATCAGGGCTGCTGCTGGCGTGTACAAACCAGGCGCGGCGGGTGATACCGGCGCCAGCTTCCAGATCAATCGCGATGGTCGCAAGCTCTACGGCGGCTTCGCCGGCATCGCTGGTGAAGCGCTGGAAGACCGCGACCCGGCGGCCAACGTCACTATCCTGTCCGGCGATATCGACGACAACGACATCAACACCGATGGCAACTTCATTGCCGAAACCAGCGCCGATATTGTCGGCAGCAACAGCAACCATGTGCTCTACATTTACGGCACAGCCGTCTCGCCCTACACGTCGATCACTGCCAACACGGTCGTCAGCGGCTTCACCATCACCGCCGGAGACGCGGTCGGAACCTCGGGTGGCGGCCTGGTCTGCGTTGGCGATATGAGTCACAACTGCGATCCGACCTTGAGCCACCTCCACTTCCGTGGCAACCGTGCCGGTTCGGGTGGCGCGATGATCTGCTCGGGTATTGGCTCCCCCATGTTTTATCAATCGCAATGCAATCTGACGCTGAGCCATGCCAGCTTCAGCGGCAACCACGCCAGCGGCAACGGTGGCGCCCTGTACAACGCGGGGAATTTCCAACCCGTACTGACCAACATCACCTTCAGCGGCAACAGCGCGGGCAGCAATGGCGGCGCGATCTACAACTACAGCAGTTGGGACAATCTCGGCAACAGCAGCCCGACGCTGATTGGCGTCACCTTCAGTGGCAACAGTGCGGATGGCCTTGCTGGCGCGATATACACCGAGGGTTTTAACGTGGGGGTCAACCCGGTGCTGAAAAACGTCATTGTGTGGGGCAACGGCGACGATGCCATCCAAAACCAGAACGCGTCGATCAGCATCGACGACAGCGTCGTTGAGGATGGCTGTACCGCCGCGAGCAGCACTTGCAGCAACATCATCACCGATGACCCGCTGCTGGGATCGCTGCAGGACAACGGCGGCGGCACGTTGACCATGAAACCTGGTGTCGGCAGTCCCGCCATCGACGCCGGCGACGACGCCAGCTGTCCCGATGACGACCAACGCGGCGTGCCGCGGCCGCAGGGCGCGCAATGCGACATCGGTGCGCTGGAAGGGATCGTGCCGCTGATGCTGGATGTGCGCACACGCGGTTCGGGCAGCGTCAGTGCCGACACCCGACCGTTTAGCGCATCCGGATTGATCCTCGACTGCAGCAGCAGCGATCCATCCCGCTGCGCTGCCGATTACCCGGAACTCAGCATCGTGCGTCTGCTGCTGACGCCGGAACCTGGCTGGATCGTCGATTCGGCTCGCGGCTGCGGTGGTGGCCTGGCTGGCAGCGTCTATACCAGCGACCCGATGAGCACGGACTGCACGGTGAAGGCGACGTTCATCCAGCAGTTCACGGTGACGCCGGTGATCGGCGTTGGCAATGGCAGCATCAGTCCGGATACGCCGCAGACCGTCGATCAGGGCTGGACAACGGATTTCCTCATCACGCCGGACAGCGGCTGGGTGATTGATTCGATCACCACCGACAGCTGCGATGGCAGCTTGAACGGCAACACCTACACCACCGCGCCGGTCAACACCAACTGCACGGTAACGGTGAACTTTGTTCAACAGTTCACCGTCACGCCACTGGTCGGCGCGGGCAATGGCAGCATCAGTCCTGACACGCCGCAGTTGGTGAACACGGGGGCGACAACGGATTTCACGCTCACGCCCGATCCGGGCTGGGTGATCGACACGGTCAACACCAACGGCTGCGATGGCGTCCTTGCTGGCGATGTCTATACCACCAGCGCCATCGCTGCAGACTGCACGGTCAGCGCCCGCTTCACGCAGAATCCGGACGTCTTCGCTGACGGTTTCGAGTAGGCGCAGAGCGCCCCCTCCCCAGCCCCCTCCGTCGCTTCGCGCCGCAAGGGAGGGAGCAGTGCGTCGCACCGCCAGCCGCTCGCGGTGAGCGCTGTCGAGCCATGAACCACCACGCCCATTCGTGATGCGGTCGCTCGAACCACAAGCCACCACACCCGTTCGTGGTGAGGCGGTTCGAACCGTGAATGACCGGCAAGACACATGGCGCAGGCTGCGCGCTACAGCTGCGGCGTGGCTTGTGGCAAGCTGCGCTGCCCGCGCATGACCTCGCCACATCGATCAAGCCGCTGCTGCCGTGAACAGCCTGCCAACATCCGACAACCGCGCCAACGCGCTGCCCCTGCTGGGCGGCGAGGCGACGCGCGTGTTCGCCTGGCGTCGGTCGACGCCGGTCAGCGCGGAGCAGTTCCTGGGCGAGGCGCATGCGCTGGCAAGGACGCTGGCGAGCGATGGACACGTTCTCAATCTCTGCGAGGATCGCTACCGCTTCCTGCTCGGCTTCGCCGCAGCGCTGACCCGCGGCCTGCCGACGCTGCTGCCGCCGAATCGCAGCGCGGCCACGCTGGCCGACCTGGCGCGTGACTTCGACGGCGTGCAGGCGATCGGCGATGCCGGCTCGATCTGTCCCGAACTGCTGGCACAGCTTCCCCTCGACTGTCGCTTGCTGCCGGGAGACTCAGCGCCCGTCGAACCACGCTGGCCGCCACCAGACATCGCCGCCAACACCCTTGCGGCGATCGGCTTCACCTCCGGCAGCACGGGAACACCAACACCACAGCGCAAATACTGGGGCAGCTTCTGCGCCACAACGTCGCTGAACGCCAGGCAGCTGGACCGCTGCCTGCGCGAAGCCGGATTGGATGCCGCATCCGCCAATGTCGTTGCGACCGTGCCGGCGCAGCACATGTGGGGCATGGAAACCTCGGTGCTGCTACCACTGCGAACCGACGCCGCAGTGCACTCGGGTCGTCCTTTCTTTCCCGCGGACATCGCGACCGTGCTCGCCGAAACGCCCGCGCCGCGCGTGCTGGTGACCACGCCGGTGCACCTGAAGACGTTGGTCGACAGTGGCCAGCCGTTGCCGGAGGTCGCCGTCATCCTGAGCGCCGCCGCGCCGCTGTCGCAAGAGCTGGCGCAGGCCGCCGAATCCACCACCGGCGCGCGCGTGCTGGAGTTGTTCGGCAGCACCGAAACCTGCGTGATCGGGCATCGGCATACCGCACATGACACCGACTGGCAGGCCTACGACGGCGTCTGCTTCGACCCTGTCGAGGGCGGCACGCGGATCAGCGCCAGCTGGCTGCATGGCGCAGCCGTGCTGCCGGATCGCATCGACGTTGACGAGGACGGACGTTTCCGCCTGCTCGGCCGCCTGAGCGACCATCTGGAAATCGCCGGCAAACGCGCCTCGCTGGCCGGCATCACCGCCACGCTGCAGGGCATCTCCGGGGTCAGGGATGCCGCCGTGTTCCTGCTCGACGCCGCTCCAGGCGCGGTACAGCGGCTTGGCGCTCTGGTGGAGGCGCCGGGCCATGACGAAGCCGACATCCTCGCCCTGCTCCGCCAGCGCATCGACCCGGTGTTCCTGCCGCGCCCGCTGCGCATCGTCGAGGCGCTGCCGCGCAATGCCACCGGCAAGCTGCCGCGGCAGGCCTTGCTGGACGCGCTGCGCGGCTGATGCCGCCTATTCGTCGAGCGCGGCCAACTGCAGGTTGCGCTTCATGTCGGTAACGACATTGTCGACCCAGCTGAGATAGTTCTTGTGGATGGACGGCCCACTGCGCTTCATCTGGTACTTGAGGTTCTCACTGGCCCGGTAGGCGATGTGCACGGCGCTGTCGTCATAGCGAACGCCAACGGTGGCCACATGTGATCGCAGGTGCAGGGTCGCGTTCAGGCTGCCGGGCTTCTCGTCGCTGATTTCCCAGCCGCGCCCGATGAACGACCGCTTGATCTCGCGCGCCGTGTCCTCCGCAGACATGCCGGCGGGAACCGGGATCGGCTCGGGATCGATCAGCGGCAGCTGGCGCGCGGCCATCAACAGCAGCAGGAAAGGCAGCAGCAGGATCAACCAGCGTTTGGACAGCATCGACACACTCCTGAGATTCAGAACAGGGCAGGATGATGTCGGTTGCTTCCCGCGACTGCAAACCGGGCTTGCCCAGTCAACCTTGCTCAGCTGACCTTTGCCAGCATGCGCCGGTGGCCGATCAGCCGCGCCCAGCGACGACCGATATCCACCCACATCAGGTAAGCGGCCTCGACCAGCAACTTGCCGCCGGCCGTCCAGGACCAGACGGACTCTGCGCCGCAGGGGCGACCCGAAAGTCCAAGGCATTCCGCGAAGAACAGACAGCGCGCGAGGTGATAGCGGTTGCTCAGCAGGATCAGATCGATGCCATCACCAGCCAGCAGGTCCCGCGCGTGGCGCAGATTCTGCAGCGTGTCGCGGGACTGATCTTCGAGCAACAGGCATTCGCGCGGTATGCCCCGCTGCACCAGCTCGCGCGACGCCACTTCGGCTTCGGTTGGCGCCGGCCCACCGCCGAGCAGCACCAGCCGCCAGTCGGGGTGATCGTCGGCAAGTACCGCCGCACGGTCGATCCTCATGCGGAAATCGGCGTCGGGACAACCATCCTCGCAACGTTTGCCGAACAGCAGCAGCCAGGTCGGAGCACCCGGCTCGATATCCACCGGCGCCGCCACCGCCACCCGCCAGACGCGCCACAGGTAGAACAGGTACAGCAGGCCGCCGGACAGCAACAGCAGCAGCGTCGACACAGCCAGCCCATGCAGCGCATCGGGGTCGCGAAGGAGACTTTGACGGTGTTCGCGGCGGGTGGTCATGGGTCCGATGCCGGGCTCAAGCGCTACAGAAGCCGCCAAGGTTACCTATACTTGGTCGGATGATTTTCGTTCGACCGGGCCTGGGGAGCCTTAGCTGATGACACCGATCACGCCGCTGGCCATCACGGCCCGCACGGCGACGACCGCCTGTGGCCGCGGTTTGGCCAGCCTGCGCGCCGCGCTGCGCGAGGGCCGCAGCGGCCTGCGTGCCAATGATTTCCCCGGCTGCGACCTGGCCACGCACATCGGCCGTGTCGATGGGCTGGAAGACGCGGCGCTGCCGGCCGAATTCGCGGAATGGGATTGCCGCAACAACCGCCTCGCCTGGCTGGCGCTGAACCAGGACGGCGTGTTCGAACGGGTGCAGGTGCTTCGCGAGCAGCATGGCGCGACGCGGGTAGCGATCATCGTCGGCACCTCGACCAGCAGCATCGGCGCCAGCGAGGAGGCCTACCAGCACCTCGACGGCGACCAGTTCCCCGCCGAGCTGCGCCGACCCATCGTGCACACGCCGCATTCGCCGGGGGATTTCCTGCAGCAAGCAACCGGCCTGCGCGGTCCCAGCGTCACCGTGGCCACGGCCTGCTCCTCCAGCGCCAAGGTGTTCGCGCAGGCGGCGCGGATGATCCACGCCGGGCTGGTCGATGCCGCGCTGGTTGGCGGCGTGGACACGCTCTGCGGCAGCGTGCTGTATGGCTTCAATTCGCTGGGACTGGTGTCGACGCGGCCGTGCCGGCCTTTCGATGCCGCGCGCGACGGTCTGTCGCTGGGTGAGGCCGGCGGCTTCGCCATCCTCGAACGCGACGGCGATGGCCCGCGACTGCTCGGCTACGGCGAATCCAGCGACGCGCACCACATGTCCAGCCCGCATCCGGAAGGCCTCGGCGCACGGCTGTCGATGCAGGCCGCGCTGGATCGGGCCGGCCTGACGCCGGATGTGGTCGACTACATCAACCTGCACGGCACGGCGACGCCGAAGAACGACGAGATCGAAGCCGGCGCCGTCGCCGCACTGTTCCCGTCGACAACCCGCGCCAGCTCGACCAAAGGCTGGACCGGCCACACGCTGGGCGCGGCCGGGATCGTCGAATCGGTGATCGCGCTCGACGCCATCGACACCGGCCTGATGCCGGCCACAATGAACTGCGACGATCCCGATCCGGTCTGCGGCCCGCAGGTCCTGCGTGAGCCGATGCAGGGTAACGTCCGCCACGCGATGAACAATTCCTTCGGCTTTGGCGGCAACAACTGCTCGCTGCTGTTCGGTGGCGCCGCATGAGTTCGCCGAACGTCATGTCGCCCAACTTCCGACTGCATATCGACGGCATCGCCACCTGGGCCTCCGGCCTGCCCGACTGGCCGGCGATGCGCGCCTTCGCGCGTGGCGAAGCGGAGCTGGTCGATGGCACGCCACGTCGCCCGGCACCGGACCTGCTGCCCGCCAACGAGCGCCGTCGCGCACCCGACACGGTGCTGCTGGCGCTGCAGGTGGCGCAGGCGGCGTGCATCGATGCCGACGCTGACCCGAAAGCGCTGCCCTCGATCTTCGCCTCGACGCATGGCGATCTCGCCATCACCGATTACATGTGCGCGACGCTGGCCGGTTCGCCGACCGACCTGTCGCCGACCAAATTCCACAATTCCGTGCACAACGCCGCCGCCGGCTACTGGACCATCGGCTGCGGATGCCACGCCGCGACGACGGCGATCTCGGCGCACCGCGCCACGCTGGCGCAGGGCCTGATCGAAGCCGCGCTGCAGCTGGCCGCTGGCGCATCGCAGGTGCTGCTGGTCGCCTACGACGGCCCATCCACCGGCCCACTGGGCACGATGTCGCAAAGCGAAGGCCTGCTCGGCCTCGGACTGGTGTTGTCGCCGCACAGCGCGACGGGCAACAACCTGCGCCTTGCGCTGCAGCTGGGCAAGGGCGCCGATGACGGCAACGGTAGCGGTCGTCTCGAAACCGCGCTGTCCGGCAACGCCATGGCGCCGGCACTGAAACTGCTCGATGCCATCGCCACCGGCCGCGACTGCTGCCTGCTGCCCGCTGGCCGCGACACCGTGCTCAAGGTCGGTATCGGCGCATGAGCACGGCATCGCGCATCGCTGTGCTGATCCCGGCACTGAACGAGGAGCTGCGCATCCGCGAGGTGGTCGAAGGCGCACTCAAACACTGCCCGCGCGTGATCCTGGTCGACGACGGCTCCACCGACGCCACGCTGGAACGCATCGCCGACCTGCCCGTCACCGTGATCCAGCACGAGACGCGGCAGGGCAAGGGCGAAGGCCTGCGCACCGGCTTCCGTGCCGCACTCAACCAGGACGTCGACGGCGTGCTGACCATGGACGGCGATGGCCAGCACCTGGCGGACGACATCCCGCGCCTTCTCGCCGCCGCCCGCGAATATCCGCAGCACATCGTGGTCGGCGCGCGCCTGAAGAAGCGCGCACAGCAGCCGATCCATCGTCGACTCGCCAACGAGTTCGGCGACTGGGGTATCGCCTGGGCCACCGGCTATCGCGTCGCCGACACGCAGAGCGGCCAGCGCTACTACCCGCGTGCCGTCTGCGAGCTGGCCGATGTCGCCGGCGAGGGCTTCGTGTTCGAGGCCGATATCCTGATCCAGGCCGCACGCCGGCTTGGCACCCGCGTGGTGTCGGTGCCGATCGAATCGCGCTATGCCGGCGACGGCCTGGCCGGGCAGCTACGCCGCAGCCACTTCCGCCCGCTGACCGACCTCTACCGCATCACCTCGCACGTGGTGGGCCGCGTGTGGACGCACGGGCGCGTGATTCCGCGCTACATCGAAGCGCGTCGCAGCCGGGCGCTGATCCACAACCCGGACATGACCGACGCCGGCAGCGAGCTCGCCGAAAACCGTTCATGAGCGACGTACTGATCCTCGGCGGTGGCCTCGCTGGCCTGACGTTGGCGCTGCAGCTGCGCAAGAACCATCCGGAGCTGCCGATCACCGTGCTGGAACGTCGTCGCGGCGAAGCGCCCGAAGCCGCGTTCAAGATCGGCGAATCCACGGTCGAACTGGCCGGCCATTACTTCGCCAACGTGCTCGGCCTGCGCGAGCACCTCGATGCGCAGCAGATCGTCAAGTTCGGCTTCCGCTTTTTCTTCTCCGATGCGCGTCATGACCTCGACCGCTGCGCCGAACTGGGCGCCAGCGAGGCGTTGCCAACGGGGAGCTGGCAGATCGACCGAGGCCGCTTCGAGAATTTCCTGACGCAGCGGGTTCGCGACCAAGGTATCGAGCTGATCGACGGCGCGTCGGTGAAGCGCATCGATCTCAGCGAGACCGGCGAAGTCCATCGCGTCGAATACGAGCGCGACGGCGAACGCCTCACGCGGGATGCGCGCTGGGTGATCGACGCCAGTGGCCGCGCTGGTCTGATCCGCCGCCAGCGTGATCTCAAGACCGACAACGGCCACCACGCCAATTCGGCCTGGTTCCGCATCAACGCACGACTCGATCCGCACGACTGGAGCGAGGACGAAAGCTGGAAGGCGCGCTGCATGCCGCCGGAGCGCTGGCGCTCGACCAATCATCTGGTCGGGCCGGGCTACTGGGTGTGGCTGATTCCGCTGTCGTCCGGTTCGCATTCCGTCGGCATCGTCTGCGATGCCGAGGCGCATCCGATCGACGGCATGAAATCCTTCGATCTCGCCATGGAGTGGTTCCGCCAGCACCAGCCGCGTCTGCATCAGGCGCTGGAACACCATCGCGACGGCCTCCAGGATTTCGCCTTCTTCAAGCACTTCAGCTACGGCTGCAAGCAGCTGTTCTCGCCGCAACGCTGGGCGCTGACCGGCGAGGCCGGTGCCTTCCTCGACCCGTTCTATTCACCGGGCAGCGACTTCATCGGCATCAGCAACACCTACATCGCCACGCTGATCGGCAAGGACCTCGCCGGTGAAGCCTGGGAACCTTACGCCGCCGTGTACGAGCAGCTGTTCCTCAGCTTCTACGACAGCACGCTGGCCATGTACCGCGGCCAGTACCACCTGTTCGGCGACGCCGAGGTGCTGCCGCTGAAGGTGCTGTGGGACTACAGCTACTATTGGGGCGTGCTGGCGGCGCTGTTCTTCGCCGGACGCATCGGCGACCTGACCACCCTGTCGCGCTTGAAGCCTGAGCTGGCCGAAGCGCGCGCGCTGAACGACACGTTGCAGGCGATGTTCGCCGACTGGGGACACCGCAACGGCGTACCGAACGCCGACACCTGCTTCGACCGTGAATTCCTCGACCAGGCCAGCGTGGACTGGTTCGCCGAGCTCAACCGTGGCCTAAAGGACGAACTCGACGACAGCGCCTTCCGCCAGCGCCTGCGCGACAACGTCGAACGCCTGCGGCAGCTGGCTCTCGAGCTGCGTGATCTTGCCGTAGCTCGGCATCCGGATATCGACGCATCAGCCATTCGATTGCCGGACAGCGGCACGAACCACGCGCCACTGCTTCCCATGCACTGGCACGATGCGCAGGGCGGAACCGCCGTCGGCGATCCCGCCCTGCTCGATCAGTAGTCGCCCAATTCGTCGCCGTCATCGGGGCTGGTCAGCCACTCGGCGATGTCCTTGCCCAGTGCCTTGGCCGTACGACCCAGCACCGAGCAGGAACCCTTGTAGCCGGCAAACGCGCCGCCCATGGAATTGCGCGCGCCAACGAAGCTGGCCACTTTTTCACCGTCGCGATACAGCGTGCCTTCGATCTCGCTGAACTTGCGATGGCCGATGAAGGCATTGCCCTGGCTCACCGCCTCGGTGATCTCCACCACCAGCACCGCACCGCCGTCACTGGGATCAACCTGATCGACACGCTGGATATCCACGCCCATCTTGCGGCCGAACTCTTCGGCGTAGGCGGAAAACTTTTCCTGGTAGTCGGTGCATTCCTTGCGAATCTTGCGCGCGACGTGCGAGCTGTCGGCATACGGCGTGCTGCGCTGCATGCGGACGGTTTCGGCGGAAGCCGTGGTGGCAACGGCAAAGCCACAAGCGAGCAGCGCGAGTCGGGAGAAGTGGTTCATCAGTATCCTTGTGGTTGTTGAAAACAGCGGTGCATGGGGTGATTCAACCGACCATGCCGCCATTGACGCCAATGATCTGCCCGTTGACGTAGCTGGCGGCATCGGAGGCGAGGAAGGCGACAACAGCCGCGATCTCTTCGGGACGACCGGCGCGGCCGGCCGGCACCATGGCCTTGATTCGCTCGGGCGGGAAGGCCTCTTCGGCCATCGCGCCTTCGACCACGCCGGGCGCGACGACATTCGCGGTAATGCCGCGACTGGCCATTTCGCGCGCCAGCGACAGCGTGGCGCCATGCAGGCCGGCCTTGGCGGCGGCATAGTTGGTCTGACCGCGGTTACCGAGCATCGCTGCCACTGACGACACGCTGATCACCCGTCCCCAGCGCGTGCGCGCCATCGGCAGCAATAACGGTTGTGTCACGTTGAAGAAGCCGTGCAGCGACACGTCGATAACCCGCTGCCATTGCGCGTGGCTCATGCCGGCCATCGGCGCGTCGTCGTGGATGCCGGCGTTGTTGACCACGATCTGGATCGGGCCATCGGCCAGCAGGACTTCCGTCGCCGTACGGCTGGCCTCGGCGTCGGACACATCGAAAGCCACGGCAGTCGCACGATCACCGAGATCGGCGACCAGGGCTTCGGCGCGTTCGATGCCGCGATTGGCGTGCACGATGACATGGCAGGCGGCGGCATGCAGGGCGCGACAGATCGCGCCGCCCAGATCGCCGCTGCCACCGGTCACCAGCGCGCGTCGCATCGTGTTGCTCATGGATTCTCCTCGGCAGGTGACGCGATCGGTTGCAGCATCACCGCGGCGCGACCGCTGGCCAGCTTGCGGCCGGCATGTTCGATGCGGAATTCGTACTGCCAGCCGCTCTCGCTGTTGAGCAACACCGAGGCGCGCACATCCAGCGCCACCGGCAGGTCGTCGATATGGTCAACATGCAGTTCTACGCCACGCAGCGACACCAGCATGCCCGGTCGCGCCTGACCGCCTTCTTCGCGCGCCAGCAGGCCGCCATGCACGGCCATCGCCTGCGCGCCGTATTCGCACAGATGCACCGCGGACAGCTGGTCATCGCGACGCAGCGGATTGTCCTCGCGCTGGTGCGTCCAGCTGCGCGCATGGATGCGTCGCGTATCCCATTCGATCACCTCGTCGAGCAGGCACATGTTGCCCTGATGCGGAATCAGCGCCATCAGCGTCTCGCGATTGACCGGCACCTCAGCCATGTCGCGGCGCCTCCGCCAGCGCGGGTCGTGCCGCCAGCAGCGCGGCCAGCACGAAGTGCAGCACCACGCCAAGCGCCACCGTGGAGCCAATGGCGCGCAGCACCGGAATCTGCGAGCTGCCCAGCAGTGCGAATACCAGCAGCGTGGAAGCGGCGCAGACCATCAGCGAATGCAGGGTGCGTCGCTGGTCGGCGGCATCGGATTCGGCGCGCTCGAAGAACAGCGCGTAGTCCATGCCAAGGCCAGCCGCGAGCACCATCGACACCAGATGGAACAGGTTGAACGGCACCGCCGCCGCATGCAGCAAGGCCACGATCAGCGCCGTGCCCAGCGTCACCGGCAACAACACGCGGCCGGCCCGGCGGAAGGAACGCAGCGCCAGGGTGACACCTGCGGCCAGCAGCAGGCCGGCCAGCGCCATCATGGTGAGCACGCGGCCGCGCCAGGCCGAAGCCAGCGATTCGGCCGTCGCCTTGAGATCCAGCAGCATCAGGCCTTCGTGCTGTTCGGCAAAAGCGGCGAGCGCCTGCGGATCATGCACGCCACTCAGCGATATCAGCGCCAGCGCGTCATCGCCGGCGCTGTCGGGAACGTGCAGCAGGCCATCGATGCGCAAAGCCAGCGGCGTGTCGGCGAGATCCGCTGGCTGCAGCGGTGGCAGGGATCGGGCGCGCTGCACCGAATCGAGGAAGGGGTCGAACGCGCCCGGCTTGAACGGCAGATCGGTCATGGCCTGCGACAACGAGGCGCGCAGCGTTTCGGCATCGGGCAAGGCCTGCTGGCGTGCGCGCTGGGTGGCCGTGGACGGCAGGTAGCGGGCGGCAAGGTCGTAGCTGTCGATGGCGCCGTCCTTGACCAGCGCATCCAGCGGCGATGCCAGCCGTTCACTGGCGCCAAGCACGGCATCGATGTCCTGGCCGTGCTGCACCAGCAGCCAGCGCACGTCGGGCGCGGCGAGTTCACTGCGCAGCTCGCGATCACGATCGATCAGCGGCTTCGGCACCGGGGTGAGCGCTCCGAGATCATCCTGCCACCAGGCATGCGGGCGCAGGATCATGGCGACGCAGAAGAACGCCAGCGCCAGGCTGGTCCAGCGCGGCAGGTGGCGACTCAGCAGGCGACGCTGCACCCAGTGCGGTGGACGCGTTTCGGCAAGGTCGAGCTTCGCTGCCGGCAGCAGCGCCGGCAGCAGGAAGCGCGTGCTGAGCGCAGCCACCAGCAGGCCGGCCACGGTGAACGCGGCCAGCTGGCGCAGTCCATCCACGCCGGCAAACAGGAAGACGAGATAGGCAAGACAGCTGGAACCGACGCCGGCGGCCAGCGTCGGCCAGATCGCGCGCGCCGTGTCGATGCCGCGCTCGCCGGGACGACGATGGCTGAACAGGTGCACGGGATAATCCTGCGCCACGCCCAGCAGGGTGAAGCCGAAGGCCAGCGTGATGCCATGCACCTCGCCGAACAGCGCCGTGCAAGTGGCAAGACCGGCGATGGCGCCGCTGGCCAGCGGCAGGGCGCCGAGCAGCGGCAGCGACAGGCTGCGGTAGGCGAGGATCAGCAACAGCAGCAAGCTTATTCCGGCGATGCCGCCAAGCACGCTGGCCTCGCCACTGGTGCGCGCCGCCATGCGCTCGGAAAAGGCGCCCGGACCGCTGACCTCCAGCCGGCCGAGGTCGCCATCCGGCAATGCGGCGTAGGCGGCACGCAAGGCGGCCAGCGCCGTCTGCTGGCCCGTGGGGTCAAAACCGGCGGCGCGGGTTTCGGCCACCAGCAGCGCTTCGCGGTGATCCGGCGAGAACCACAGGCCGTCATAGCGTGCGGGTTCGCTGGGTGGCGTCCAGCGCTCGACCACGCGCAGGGTTTCGAGGGTCGGATCACTGGCCATCAATGGCGCGATAAGGCCAGCAGCCGGCGATGCCAGATCGCGCAGGCGCGACTGCAGCGACTTGCCGAGCTGTTCGGCGGACAGGCTGCCTTCACTGGGTCCGGGCGACAGCAGGTAGCGATAGTCGCGCAGCGCATCGGGAACACTGTCGAGGTCATCCTCGCCGTTGCCGACGAACACGAAACTGTCGTCCTCGGCCAGCGCCTCGCGCAGACCGCGCGAGCGTTCGGCCAGCACATCCGGTTCGGCACCGGACAACGCAATCAGCAACAGCCGCGAACCCGGTCCCTCGCCCAGTTGCTGCAGCAGCAGTCGCTGATCCGCGGTGCGCGCCTCCGGCATGAACAGGCGCAGGTCGCCGCTGACCTTCAGCGTTTTGGCGGCCCAGCCGGCCAGCAGGGCCAGCGCCAGCGCCCAGAGCAGCGCCAGCAGCCAGCGGCGGCCGGCGGAAGCGGCAAGCGGCGCGTCACTCATCGATGTGTTCCGGCGAGCCGCCGCACAGCGCGTCGCGCGCATCGTTGTCGACCGCGGCGGCGGCGGACTCGGCAACTCCACCCACCCACATGCGGCTGGTTTCGCCACCCTGCTGGATCAGGTCCACGCAGCGCAGGTCATTGCCGGAGCCCAGCAGCGCCATCGACTCGACCTTCTTCGCCAGGCGCGGGCTGCTCGGCGTCAGTTCGATACGCCACTGGGCGTCGTCGCCGCTGACGTCCACGCTGAAGTACTCGCGCAGCGCCGCGGCGTCGCCATCCAGCATGGCCTCGAAACCGACGTTGATCGCCACCAGTTCCGGCGCGCGCTTCAGCGAGAAGCGGCGCGTGCGCTCACCGTCGCGTTCGACGCTGACCTTGCCGTCAATGATGCTCATGCGCTCGACATAGGGCCACTCGACCGCCTTGGTCAGGCTGCCCGCGCGCGGCTGCTCCAGCAGGCCTCGAAGCAGCAACGGCTCGGCCAGCAGCGGCGACTCGCGGCGTTCGAAGAAGCCGGTGGATGCCGGCGCCGGCTGCGCGATGGCCGCCAGCAGCGTGGCGGCGTCAGGCGCTGCGGCCTGGCTGGTCGCCGCCAGAAACGGCAGCAGCAGTGCGGGGAGTCGGGTCATTGCCTTGCCAGAAATCATAGAAATTGAACCAGTTGAACGGCGCCAGCCGCACGTAGTGCTCCAGTCGACCGGCATAACGCGCCTGCAGTTCCGCCAGCTGCTGATAACGATGCGCGCGCGGAATCGCCACGGTATCGGCAAACAGTTCGAAATGCAGGTCATAGCGGCGACCGCCGCGATACAGGCCGAAGCACAGCACCACCGGCGCCTTGAGTGCCGAGGCAATCAGGAAAGGCGCGTTGGGAAACGGTGCTTCATCGCCGAGGAAGGGTACGCGCTGCTGCGCCTCGCCAGGCCGCGCGCGATCCACCAGCAGGCCGACCAGCGCGTTCTGCTGCATGGCATCGTTGATCGCCAGCGTGATGGCGCTGCCGTCCTGGCCAGCGTCGATCACCGTGGCGGCGATGTCAGGGCTCAAGGCTTCCAGCAACTGGGTGATGGCCTGGTTCTGCTGGCGATCCATCACCACGCGCACCAGCGCGTCGGGCCGCTCGCGCGAGAGCACGCGCAGCGACTCGAAGCTTCCGTGGTGCGAGCCGAACAGCAGCACGCCGCGACCCTTGTCCATCTGCTCGTGCAGCATGTCGAGGCCGTGGACCTGGATGTCGAAGCGACGGAACTGGCCGGACAGCAGGAACACGCGATCGAGGATGGTCGATGCGAAGCAATGGATGTGCCGCGCGACTTCCCACAGCGAAGCCGGACGTCCCAGCACACGGCTGAGATAGGCGCGCGAGGCTCGACGTTCGGGACCACGCACGATCAGGAAATACAGGGTGATCGGAAACAGCAGCAGGCGGCTGAGCACGCGACCGCCATACTGCGCAATGGCGCGGATCAGCCAGATGGCGAAACGGCCGCCACCCTCCGGACGTTCCTTCCAGTTCGCGCTCACGCGAAGCAACTCCGGCTCATGCCGCGTCGACCTTCAGTTCGCCACTGGCCAGCAGGTTGGCGTCGACATCCAGCACACGGAAACGCACCCGCGCGCCCTCGCGATTCCATTCGATGCGCGCTTCCTGCTCCGGCAACAGCGGCCTGAGGAACTTCACCTGCGGCAGGCCAGCGACACGCTCGCCATCGACAGCGACATCGAGCACGCAGGCGATCACGCGGTCGAGGATCAGCACGCCCGGCACGGTCGGCTGGCCAGGAAAGTGGCCCGGCAGGCTGGGATGCAATGCCGGCACGCTGAAGCTGTGGCTGCCGCTGGCTGCGCTCATCGGCCTGCCCCGCGCCAGAACGAAGGCCCGAGTCGCGCGACGCGGCCAAAGAAATCGCCGATGCCGTCGTAGGGCTGGTCGGGGAACTGACGACGACGCCAGAAATATTCCAGCAGGAAGAAGGCGCCGATGATCAGGTAGTTGAGCAGGTTGGCGAACAGCGACCAGCGCTCCAGTGGTTGCGGCCACGGCGGTGCGATGCCGAAGGTCGACAGCAATCCACCCGGCGTCGCCATCAGCGCCAGCCACAGGCTCCACGCGGCCAGCCCCAGCAGCAGCATTGCCCAGGCCAGCGTCAGTCGGCGCGCATAGGGCGGAATCCGCGGGTCAGGCAGTTCACCGCCGTGGATGGCGCGCACCACGCGCTCGATCAGCGGCATCCGGCCGCGACCCAGGCTACGTGCGAAGTACAAACCGAGTGCGCCCGGGAACAGGATCGGCGGCAGCATCAGCGGCAGGTGTGCGCCGCCATGGCGCGCCAGCGCATAGGCCAGCGCCAGCAGGATGAGCATGAGCAGCGCCAGCAGCCAGGCGCGCCGACGCAGCGGCCACAGCAACAGCAGGCCAAGACAGCCGATGGCAGCGATCGCCAGCGTCGAGGCAGCAACGGGCGAGTCAACGACCACCGATGCGTGGGCCAGCAGCGGGAACGCGATGCCCAGCAACAGCGGCAGCCAGCGGCTCACACCGTACGGTTCTGCTCGATGTGCTCGGACAGGGCCGCCAGCGAGCCGAAAATGCGTCGGTTGTCCTCGTTGTCCGAGCGCAACTGAAAACCGTAGGTCTTGGAAATCGCCAGCGCCAGCTCCAGTGCGTCGATCGAATCCAGACCCAGGCCGTCACCGAACAGCGGCGCGCCCGGATCGATGTCGGCAGCGCTGACGTCTTCGAGGTTCAGGGTGTCGACCAGCAGGCTGGCGAGTTCGGCTTGGGCGGGAGTCTGGGCGCTCATGCGGGATTCTTCTGTGGTTTCGACGAAACATTCAAATGACAAACCGCCGCCCGGAATTACCGGCCAGCGGGCCGCGTACCTTATCATGCGCGCCGACCCGAACGACCGCTTCGATACCTTGCAATCTGCACGCCCCACCACGGACCTCCGAACCGAGCAGAACCGCCACCACGATACCGATGTACTGGTGATCGGCGGTGGCCCGGCCGGCAGCACCGCCGCCACGCTGCTGGCGCGCCAGGGCTGGCGCGTGCGCCTGCTGGAAAAGGAGCGGCATCCGCGTTTCCACATCGGCGAATCCCTGCTGCCGATGAACCTGCCGATCCTGGAGCGCCTGGGCGTGCTGGAGCAGGTCGCAGCCATCGGCACCTACAAGCCCGCTGCCGACTTCCCCGGCGACGACGGCGAATACCGTAGCTTCCGTTTCGACCGCGCGCTCGGACGCCGTGATGATCACGCCTACCAGGTGCGACGCAGCGAGTTCGACCAACTGCTCCTGCAACATGCCACAGCCGAAGGCGCGGACATTGCCGAGGAAATGACGGTCGAGTCGGTGGAAGCACGGGACGATGGCGGCTTCCGCGTCAGCTGCCGGAACGCAGGCGGAGACGCCAGCAGCGTGTCGGCGCGCTACGTCATCGATGCCAGCGGCCGCGAGACGGTGCTGGGCCGGCAGTTCGGCCTGAAGCAGCAACATCCGCGGCACCGCTCGGCGGCGATCTTCGGCCACTACCGCGGCGTCAGCCGGCGACCCGGCGAGGACGCCGGCAACATCACCATCTACCGGCTGGCACGTGGCTGGGTGTGGATGATCCCGCTGGCGGATGGCGTGATGAGCGTGGGCGCGGTCTGCGATCCGGACTTCCTCAAACAGCGCCGCGGCGCGCTGGATCGCTTCCTGCTCGACACCGTCTGCGGCAATGCCGATGCCCGCGAGCGCATGCGCGACGCCGAGCTCGTCGGCGAGCCGCAGGCCACCGGCAACTATTCCTATGCCTGTCGCGAGATCGGCGGGCGCGGCTGGCTGCTGGTCGGCGATGCCTATGCCTTTGTCGACCCGATCTTTTCCTCGGGCGTGTTCCTCGCCATGGACAGCGCCGCGCGCGCCGCGGACCTCGTTGACCAGACACTGCGCGATCCGAAGCAGGAAACGCGCCTGCAACGCGAGTATCGCCGCCGCCTGGACCGCGGCCTGGGTGAGTTCACCTGGTTCATCGAGCGCTTCAACACACCGGTGATGCGCGAGCTGTTCCAGAACCCGCGCAACACCTGGCAGGTCGAACAGGCGGTGATCGCCATGCTGGCCGGTGATGTCTTCGACAACCGCCCGGTGCTGAAGCGGCTGCGCGTGTTCCGGCTGATCTATGCGATCACCGCCCTGCGCCTGCGCTTGCGTGGGCCACGCAAGGCCCCGTCCACCCGCGCGGAGGCCGCGTGATGGCCGCCGCCGCCGACCGCATGACCGCCGCGCGACCGCTGAGCGTCCGCTATCGACAGGCTGGCGATCCAGCAGAGCTGCTGGGGTCGAACACGTTGGCGCTGTTCGGTTTCGGCGATGCCGCGCCCCGGCAACTGGATGATCCGCGCTACCTGCATGTCGGCCTGCAGACGACAGCATCTGCGCCCATCTACGAGCTCTGGGAAAGCGACCGGCCAGTGGAAACCTGGCGCGACGGCAATGTGGCCGGCGCCAGCGATGGCCGCCTCAGCTTTGGCTGGCTGGAGGAAAGCGAAGGCGAGGCCGGCATCCGGAGCGCATCCGAGCGGGCCTACCGGCGCTTCTTCGAACACCTGTCATCCAGACCACACTCGCATCCGCTGCGCATCTGGAACTACCTGGATGCCATCACCGATGGCGAGGGCGATGACGAGCGCTACCGCCAGTTCTGCGTGGGCCGCGCCGACGGCATGCATAACCACCTGGATGAATTTCCAGCCGCGACAGCCATAGGTCGTCGCGACGGCAAGCGCCATCTGCAGCTGTATTGGCTGGCCTCGGCGGATAGCGGCCGACCGCTGGAAAACCCGCGACAGGTCGCCGCCTGGCAGTATCCGCGCGAGTACGGACCACGCTCGCCCAGCTTCGCCCGTGCCATGCTGCCCGCCGCCGGCGCCGGCCTGCCGCTGATGCTGTCCGGCACGGCGGCAGTGGTCGGCCATCGCACGCAGCACGTCGACGACATCACCGAGCAGCTGGAGGAAACGCTGCGCAACCTCGACGCCCTGCTCGCCGAAGCGCAGCGACACGCCAGCCGGATCGACACCGTGTTCGGCCCGGGCAGCCCGCTGAAGGTCTATGTGCGCCGCCCCGATGACGTCACCTGCGTCGAACGCCTGCTGTCGGAACGGCTCCCACCCGACACCCCGCGCCTGATCCTGCACGCCGACATCTGCCGCCGCGACCTATTGGTCGAAATCGACGGTTTCCACGGCTGAGTCCCGTCAGGGTGCTTCCCGCGCTGGCGCTGCCGGCGCCTTTTCTGGTGGTCGCGGCGGCGTGTGGAACGGACGCTCCAGCAACCGCCACGACAATACTGAAACCACCACAGTGGCCAGCAGCGCGCTCCCCAGGCTGACCGCAAACCCTGCATCGCGACCGGCCCAACCGGCTTCGCGCAACCAGCCCAGAATGGGGAAGTGCCAAAGATACAGGCTGTAGCTGATCACACCGGCTGCTCGAAGCGGCGGATTGGCAAAGAGGACTCGCGCCACCTTCCCGCCCGAGGCCGCGCCGGCGACGATCAGCCCGAACGCCACCGCCAGCACGCTGTAGCAGAGAACAACCCAAGGCAGCTTCGCTTCGCCGATAAAGTCCCCCACGCCGCTAAGCAGTGCCGCCATGACCAGCACCAGCGCCATGCCGGCAAGCATCGCCACTCGCGGTCGCGCTACGCGGGCCTTCCCGACTGCCAATCCCGCAAGGATGCCGGCAAAGAACTCATCCAGACGCGACGGCAACTGCAGGATGGTGGTGTAGAAACGTATGCCGTCCTCACCCCAGTGTTCGATCGCGCCCACGCAGGCGAAACGCCACGCCACGCTGAACACGATGACCATCGCGAAAACCTGCCATGGCTTGAGCCGGCGAAACAGCAACACCAACAGCGGCAACAGGACATAGAAATCCCACTCCACCGGTAACGACCAGTACACCGGGTTCAGCGATTCTTGGAATACCGGCAACAGGTTTTCCGTCAGCGTGAACTGCGCAAGCGTCTCCCAGAGCGTCAACGGCCAGCTGCCGTCCACCCACCACGCCAGCCCAGCCAGCACCAGCAATTGTCCCCAGTAAGCGGGAACCACCCGGCCGATGCGCCGACGCCAGAAACGGCCCAGATCGGGTCGTGGCAACCCGTCATATGCCGCACACGCGAACGGCGCACCCAGCAGGAAGCCTGACAGGACGAAAAAGAGATCAACGCCCATCCAGCCTGCCGACAGGACATACCAGACCGGTACGCCGAGCCACTCGATCCTTGGCGCTCCGACCGTCTGCCAGGTGTGGAACAGCAGCACCCATAGCGCCGCCACGCCACGGAGCCCGGTCAGCGCCGGAATCTCGATGCGGACACGCTCCCCGGCGGCTTCGGCGCTGGAGTGGAGGCTTTCGGACACGGCTTGAGTCCCGTCGGATGATGGCGAATTGTGCCATCCCTGCCGGACACAACTTGGTTGCTATACTCGGCGGCGGCCCGGACCCCGGCACTGCCGGCGGTCCGACCAGGGAGGGAATGCCATCGCTGGTTTCGGCGATGCGTCTGGCCGGCAGGCAGCGCCTGCACCCACCTAGCCGTCTTGCGGAGTCAGGGAAGCTCCGTGGCGGTCGTACGACAATTTGGGGAGTAGGAAATGCTGCAACAATACGGTTTGTGGCTGGCACTGGGTTGCTCGGTGCTGGCAATCCTGTACGGCATCATCTCGACCAGCTGGGTGCTGAAGAAGCCGGCAGGCAATGAGCGCATGCAGGAAATCGCGGGGGCGATCCAGGAAGGCGCGCGTGCCTATCTCAACCGCCAGTACAGCACCATCGCCATCGCCGGCGTGGCGCTGTTCGTGGTCATCGGCTTCGCGCTGAACTGGCTGACCGCGATCGGCTTTCTGATTGGCGCGGTGCTGTCCGGCGCCGCCGGCTATATCGGCATGAACGTCTCGGTGCGCGCCAATGTGCGCACCGCCGAAGCCGCGCGTGGCGGCATCAGCCCGGCCATGGACGTCGCCTTCCGCGGCGGCGCCATCACCGGCATGCTGGTGGTTGGCCTCGGCCTGCTCGGCGTCGCCGGCTACTGGCTGATCCTCGGCAAGATGGGCATCACCGGCGAGCACGCGCTGCACGCGCTGGTCGGCCTGGCCTTCGGTTCCTCGCTGATCTCGATCTTCGCCCGCCTCGGCGGCGGCATCTTCACCAAGGGTGCTGACGTCGGCGCTGACCTGGTCGGCAAGGTCGAAGCCGGCATCCCGGAAGACGATCCTCGCAACCCGGCCGTCATCGCCGACAACGTGGGCGACAACGTCGGCGACTGCGCCGGCATGGCCGCCGACCTGTTCGAGACCTACGCCGTCACCGTGATCGCCACCATGCTGCTGGGCGGCCTGATGGCCGAAACCGCCGGCACCAACGCGGTGCTGTATCCGCTGGTGCTGGGCGGCGCGTCGATCATCGCCTCGATCATCGGCGCCTTCTTCGTGAAGGTGAAGGCCGGTGGCTCGATCATGGGCGCACTGTACAAGGGCGTGATCATCTCCGGCGTCATCGCCGCGATCGCCTTCTATCCGATCACCACCCAGCTGATGGGTGACAGCAGCTACGGCGCCATGAACCTGTTCTGGTGCGCACTGATCGGCCTGGCCCTGACCGGCGTCATCGTCTGGATCACCGAGTACTACACCAGTACCGACTTCAGCCCGGTGAAGCACATCGCCCAGGCATCGACTACCGGCCACGGCACCAACATCATCGCCGGCCTCGGCATCTCGATGAAGTCCACCGCCATGCCGGTGATCGTGATCTGTGCGGCGATCTGGGGCTGCTACGAACTTGGCGGTCTGTATGGCATCGCCATCGCCGCCACCGCCATGCTGTCGATGGCCGGCATGGTCGTCGCGCTGGATGCCTACGGCCCGATCACCGACAACGCCGGCGGCATTGCAGAGATGGCCGAACTGCCGTCGGAAGTGCGTGACGTCACCGATCCGCTGGATGCCGTGGGCAACACCACCAAGGCCGTCACCAAGGGTTACGCCATCGGCTCCGCCGCACTGGCTGCACTGGTGCTGTTCGCCGACTACACGCACAACCTGCAGGCGGCGAACCCGGGCGAGGTGTTCACCTTCGACCTCAGCGATCACATGGTCATCATCGGCCTGCTGATCGGCGGCCTGATCCCGTACCTGTTCGGCGCCATGGCGATGGAAGCTGTTGGCCGCGCCGCCGGCTCGGTGGTGGAAGAGGTGCGTCGCCAGTTCCGCGAGATCGCCGGCATCATGGAAGGCACCGGCAAGCCGAAGTACGACCGCGCCGTGGACATGCTGACCCGTTCCGCGATCAAGGAAATGATCATCCCATCGCTGCTGCCGATCGCCGTGCCCGTCATCGTCGGCCTGCTGCTGGGCGCCAAGGCCCTGGGCGGCCTGCTGATCGGCACCATCGTCACCGGCCTGTTCGTGGCCATCTCGATGACCACCGGCGGCGGCGCCTGGGACAACGCCAAGAAGTACATCGAGGACGGCAACTGCGGCGGCAAGGGCAGCGAAGCCCACAAGGCAGCCGTCACCGGTGACACCGTCGGCGATCCTTACAAGGACACCGCCGGCCCGGCGATCAACCCGCTGATCAAGATCATCAACATCGTGGCATTGCTTCTGGTGCCGATGCTGTAAATCGAGGGCTGCAGCAAAGTCGCTGATCAAGATCATTGCACGCTTGATGGCACTCCTTCTGGTGCCGATGCTGTAAGCAAGTTTCTCAATCAGCGATTGTTGACCATGGAAAACCCCGCTTCGGCGGGGTTTTCCTTTTGCGGCCAATGCGTACCCGTGACATTGGCGCCCAACGCTTGAGCACGGCCCTGGTCAGGGCGCAGACTTGCCCCGGCAACGGTCGATGCTCCACTCCCAATGTGGACAGCCCGGCCAGCAACCAGGGGAGCCGCCATGGCATCGGGCGAGGCAGCAGAACATCCGTGCGTGACACCCGACTTGCTCGACCGCTACGCGGCCGGTGACCGGGACGCCTACAACCTGCTGTTCGAAACCATCTACGACGATCTGCGCCGGCGCGCCCACTGGATGGCAAAGAACGCGGGCAGAACGCTCTCCACCACGGCCGTTGTGCATGAGGCCTACATCAAGCTGGCCGGCGGCGAACTGTCGCTGAATGACGAATCCCATTTCTTTGCACTCGCGGCCCGCGCGATGCGCCAGGTCGTACTGAACGCCGCACGCGACCGTGGCGCGGAAAAACGCGGGGGCAACTTGGTGCAGACGACGATGAAGAGCGGGCTCATGGTCGGCGCCGAACCAGCCGTCGATTTCCTGTCGCTTGAGCAGGCTCTGCTCAAGCTGTCCGATGCCAGTCCACGGCTGGCACAGGTGGTTGAACTGCATTTCTTCGCCGGCCTTGGCTTCCCTGAAATAGCCCGTTTGCTCGAACTCTCGGAGCGGACCGTGGCAAGGGACTGGCGCGCCGCCCGGGCGATCCTGCAGCTACAGCTGGACAGTTCGGCGAATCCGACCGATGAGCCCGCCTGATCCGGCACGGGTTGCCGAGCTGCTGTGTGCAGCACTGGAGCTGCCGGAAAGCGAGCAGGCTGCATGGGTGGCATCGCAATGCGCAGGCGATGAAGACCTGTCCGCTGCTCTGTTGCGGCTGCTCGCCATCGATCGCCGCACCGATCTGGCCATCGACCACCCGCTGGAAGCCTTGGTCCCGATGGATGCATCGTCACCGGATGAAGAACCGCCTCCGCCAGAGCGGATTGGCGCATTCCGGATACTGCGAAAACTGGGTGAAGGCGGCATGGGCAGCGTCTGGCTTGCCGAGCGTGTCGACGGTGGCTTCCACCAGCAGGTCGCGCTGAAACTGATCCGGCTTGGCATGGACAGCGCGGCCGTGACGTCGCAGTTCCGTCGTGAGCGGGAGTTCCTGGCCAGCCTGCAACACGCGGATATCGCCCGCCTGCTGGATGGTGGCGTCGACGACCGGGGCCGTCCCTGGTTCGCGATGGAATACGTGGAAGGCATGAGCCTGCGCGACTGGAGCGCACAGGTAACGGTCGATCTGAAGGCAAGACTGACCCTGTTCGCGCGCCTGTGCCGGGCGGTGGCCTACGCCCATCGCCGACTGATCGTGCACCGCGACATCAAGCCTTCGAACATCATCGTGCGAGCCGACGGCACGCCCTGCCTGCTCGACTTCGGCATTGCCAAGCTGCTCGGCGACGAGGATGGCGAAGCGACGGGTACCGCATCGGGCTTCCTGACCCGCGGCTACGCGGCGCCGGAACAGCTGCGTGGCGAGGCCATCACCACCGGTACCGACGTTTTCGCTCTCGGCATCGTGTTGTTCGAGCTGTTGACCGGCCTCAACTACGCGCGACTTCGCAAGCAGAACGCCGATCCGGGGCGACCAAGCCGGGCCATGAAGTCGGCCGATGACGCAGGCAGCCACAGGATTCCAGCGGCCCGCCTGCGCGGCGACCTCGATGCCATCACCCTGCGCGCGCTGGCCGAGGAGCCGGAGCGGCGCTACCCGACCGCCCAGGCCCTCGCGGATGACATCGACAACCATCTGGCCGGCCGCGCGGTCCAGGCCCGACCGGACAGCATGCGCTACCGGATCGGCAAGTTCGTCCAGCGCCACCGCGCCGCCGTGGCGATCAGTGTCGCCAGCATCCTGTCACTGGCCGTGATGAGCGGCGTGGCCTTGTGGCAGGCGCGCGCCAAGACCATCGAGGCGGAAAACGCCCGGGTAGCCCTACGTCGCTCAGAATCGATCCGTGAGCTGTTGGGTTCGATCTTCCTCACCGCCGATCCCAACGCCGGGCGTGGCGTCGACATGACCGTCGGCGAACTGCTGGCCCCGGCGCTTGAACGGATCCGCAGTGAGGCCGCCGACGACCCGGCCGTTGCCGCCTCCCTGCTCGAACATCTCGGCAACACCTTTGTCTCGCTGGGCGATGACGCCAGTGCCAAGGCAGCTCTGGCGGCAGCGCTGGAATTCAATCACCGCGCGGATCCGCCATCAGCGGCAATTGAAGGCATGGCGGCAGCCCGGCTTGCCCACTACCGGGCACTGGACGGCGAAACCGGGCCGGCGCTCAAGGACCTTGAGACCATTGTTGGTCGCCTTCGTGACGGCGGACCAACCGAGCAGCCGGTCCTGGCCACCGCGCTGGACCTGCTGAGTGCAGTGCAGTACCAGTCCGAAGAGGTTGATGCCGCGCTGGCCAGCTCCGCCGAATCATTGACCATCTGGCGTGCACTTGGCGATGCCCATGCCAGCAACTACCTGCACGCGCTGGTCGGGCACGCCGACCTCGCGGCGGCCGCCGAGCACAACGAGGAGTCACTGGAAACTGCGCGGTTGGCGCTGAATCACCCGCTGATGAGTGGGGACGCACCGCCCGGCCTGAAGGCAGCCGTATTCGGCGCCAGTGCGCGTGCCCTGCAGGCGCTGGGCCGCTACGAGGAAGCCGAGCCGGCCATGGCGCAGGTAGCGGCGGCTTTCGGCGCGGCATTCGGCGAAGCCAACGGCCGCACCTACTACTGGCACTACCGCCACGCCCAGGTGTTGCAGGCGTTGGGTCGGCTCGACGAGGCCCAAACCATCATCGACCACCTGATCGCCAACCCGGTCGAAAACGACCAGCCCATCGCCCGCATCGCCTACGCCGTAGTGGGGGCGGACATCGCCCACGCCCGCGGTGCCAGCGATGCGGCAGCGCGCATCGACGCCGCCGTCACGCTTGCCTGCTCGGAAAACGGCCATCCGCGCTTCTGCGAGAAAGCCCGCGGACTGCAGGCGGACTGAGCCCGATACCACTCCCTGACCGGCGCGCACCACGCCAATCCTGCCCGGCGCGACCGGTTTGGCGGCGGCCATGTCATGTATTGACGGCTTTCCGTGTTTGAAACGGTGAGGACGCTGATTCCGGTGTCCGCCCGTTTCACGGAGAGGCTCATGAATCGTTCCCATCCAACCTGCCAGACGAACCGCCCGACCATCGCACGCACCCTGAGTCGGCACGTCCTGCTGTTGCTCGCCATGCTGGTTTCGTCCTTTTCCAGCGCAGCGCTGGCCAATGTCTACTGCATCGACACGACCTCCACGTCGCTGGCCCTGTCGCTCTGCACCGCCGCGCCGGGAGATTGCTCGCTGCGAGGCGCCTTCGCTGCCGCCGAATCGGCGCCGGAGGGCAGCACCGTGGATATCCGCGTCCCCGCTGGCAGCTACACGGCCGCCGCTGGTCTGTCGTTCCAGCCCGGCGGCAGCAATGACAGCAAGACGTTCACCTTCAGCGGCGGCTGGGATGCCACCTGCAGCACGCACACGATCGACCCGGCCAACACCGTCATCAACGGAGAAAACGGCACCGTGGACGGGGCCTTCGGCTTCCATGGCGACCAGCACAGCATCGTCGTCGAGGGCCTGACCTTCCTGAATTTCAGCAACTTTGAAGTGCTGGAATACGCCTGCGGCACCTTCGATATCTGCCCGGACACGCAGACCATCCGGGTGCGCTACAACCACTTCGACGGCGGAAAGCGGATATGGCTGCACGCCGATGACGCCAGCACGCTCAGCTTCAGCAACAACCTGGTGACCCGAATGGATTCCGCCACCGACGTGATCCGCTTCGAGTACAACAACAACGAGAACAATCCCGGCTTCGCCTACAACACGCTGGCCGGCATGCATTGCAGCAACGGCAGCAACAGCGCCGTGTACATCCGCTCCGAGCTCAGCGGCAGCCGCATCCACCACAACATCTTCCAGTCTACCGGTTGCGCAGCGGACCTGAACCTGGTGTTTGCCGGCATGGTGCTGACCAACAATCTGTACGACTCATTGGCTGGCCAGCCACCGACCAGTCCATCGGGGAACATCGTCAGCACCAATCCGGGCTTCGTCGATGCCGCCGGCGGAAACTACCACCTGAAAGAGAACGCTCCGATCTCGGTCGCGATCAACAGCGGCCTGAGTCCCTTGGCGGCCGCGCAGCTTGGCGTGGTGTTCCCGAGCCAGGACCTCGACGGCCCGGCCGGCAAGCGGGTGATCGGACAACACATCGACATCGGTGCTTTCGAGTCGTCGATCGATGACTCCAGTGTCATCACGGTGAACAGCGACAAGGACGACACCCTAGCCGATGACGGCAAGACCACGCTGCGCGAGGCCATCCTTTCGGCCAATGCGACGCCCGGCAACCAGAGCATCCACTTCAACATCCCGGGCGGATGCCCGCACCTGATCCTGCTCGGATCAGCACTCCCGGACATTACCGACACCGTGGAGATCGATGGTTACTCAGAGCCGGAATCATCGGCGAACACACTGGATACCGGCAGTGATGCCGAACTGTGCATCATCCTCATCGCGCAGAGCGGCACGCTGCCGCAGATGCTGCAGGTCCCCCAGTCCGCCGCCCCGGACACCAGCCTGACGGTGAAGGGCATCGCTTTCGCCGGCGGCACCTTCGGCAGCGGCAATGCAACCGTGTTCCTGCGCCTGCGTGGTGGCGACAACCACCTGATCCAGGGCAACGCCTTTGGCGGCACCGGTCCGGGCAGCATCGGCGACCTGGGACAGCCGATCTTCGGCATCCAGATCCGCAACGATGCGGAAAACGTGCTCATTGGCGGACCACTGCCCGAGCATCGCAACAGCTTCGGCGGCATGAGCTCGTCCGCCATCGTCATCAACGACGCCACCAGTGGCGATACCACACCACACACCATCCAGAACAACTACATCGGCCTGAGCGCCAGCGGCACGGTCGCCGAGCCCATCGGGCTCAACGGCATCTACGCCAGCAACTCGCCCAACGTGCGCATCTACGACAACGTCATCGCGGCGGTCCCGAGCTCGCCAGCTATCGCCATCAGCGGCGCTACCGCCTCTGGCTACCAGATCCGCGGCAACCGCATTGGCATGAACGTGTTCAACGTGGCGACAGCGGCCTACCGCGTAAAGACTGGCATCTCCATTTCCAGCGGCTCCGGTGGCCACGATATCGGCAGCGCCTTCAGCAACACCCAGTCCAACCAGATCGCCAATACCGGTGGCGCCGGCGTCAGCATCGCCAGCAGCGCCGGTACCGGCACGCTGGTGCGCTCCAACCGGATCTTCAACACCGGCAATGACGGCGCTGGCCTGGCCATCGACATCGGCACGCTGGGCCAGCTGGCCAACGACGCCAGTGACATCGACACCGGCGCCAACGACGGACAGAACTGGCCGAGCATCACGGCATCCGCAAACAACATGGACGGCACCCGCGACATCACGGTCGTGCTCGACAGCCTGTCCTCGACCTCCTACCAGATCGATCTCTACCGTTCGCCCAGCTGCGCCGGCGGCGCTCGTGGCGGCGACCTCTACCAAAGCGTTCTCGCCGTGCAGGACACCAGCGACGGCAGCGGACACCTGGGCATCACCAGCACTATCAGCGGCAGTGGCGGACCGGCCTACCTGACGGCCATCGCCACCGACCTGAACACCGGCTCGACAAGCGAGATCAGCCCCTGCTTCGACGAGTCACTGAACCTCGTACCAGAAGTCTTCTCCAACGGTTTCGAATGATCGGCAGCAGCACCAACGCACAAGCGCCCCGGAATTCCGGGGCGTCTTTGTTTTTGCCATCGCGAACAGGCAACATTCGTCAGTCCGGCTCCAAGGACAGGCGCCACCACCGCCGGCCAATCTCACAGCCGCGCCATCACATTGCTGAACCCAGGAGAAGTCCGATGCACCGTCGTCCGCTCCCGTTCGCCCGCCCTGTCATGGGCATCGCTTCCCTGCTGATCCTGTCCATTGCCAGCACCTCTGCGTTCGCCACGATCTGCCGCGTCAAGACGGACGGCGCCGGTGGTGTTGACGGCAGCGACTGGGACAGCCATGCGCTGGTCTTGAATGCGGCACTGGCAAAACCCGAATGCATCGGCCCCGGTAACGAGATCTGGGTGAAGCAGGGTGTCTATCGCGCCGCTACCGACATCATGTTCCGCGACCTGTCGATCAGCATCCCGGCCGGCGCGCAGGTCTATGGCGGCTTTGCCGGCATCGAGACGCTGCGCACCCAGCGCGATCCGGACAGCTACCCGACGATCTTCTCCGGCGACATCGCCGATGACGACGTCGACGGCAATAACGACGGCATCATCGACGACGGCAACGACATCAACGGCAGCAACAACATGCATGTCGTACTGCTGGACGGAAACACCACGCCGATTACCACGGACACCGTTCTTGATGGACTGGTGATCACCGCGGGGCAAGCGGTGCCCATCCCGGACCCTGGCGGTGTGCCCACCTATGGCGGCGGCATCCTCTGCCAGGCAGACGCATCCGCGACATCGGAATGCAGTCCGACCCTGACCAATCTGCGCCTGATCGGCAACCGCGCCAGCAGCGCAGTCGGAGGCGGTGGCGGTGCCTTTTCCTGCATCGCACAGTCGGGCGGGCACTGCGGCCCGGTGATTTCCGACAGCGTCTTCAGCGGCAATCGCGCCACGTCTGGCGCCGCCATCGGCATTGGCGCCACGCTTTATGCACCCGGCGACCTTCCCAGCTTCGATCTGACGCTGAACAACAGCCGCTTGAGCAACAACCATGCGGTCAGCTCTGGCGGTGCCATGGCTTTCGTCGGCGCCGGCGCCGGTGTCGACGGAAGCCTGACCATCACCGGCTCGGAATTCCTCAACAATCTGACCGACAGCAGCATCGACACGGACGAGAGCGGTGGCGGCGCCCTGGTCGCGGCAGCCATCTACGGCGCCAGCCTGACGCTGGCCATCGACAATTCGGCGTTCAACGGCAACCAGGTCGGTACTTATGGCAGCGGCGGCGGCATTCTGGTGTGGGCCGCGGAAGGCACGATCAACGCTACCCTCAAACGCCTCGGATTTGCGGAGAACACCGCCAACGGCGACGGTGGCGGCCTGTACCTGCGCTCCTCCGCATATACCAACCCCGGCCAGACCGATCCCACCTGCAACAACGCTGGCGCCCCCAGCGGCTCGGCGAGTCTGCAGGCCAGCATCGGCAACGTCACCTTCAGCAGCAACGCGGCGTCCAATGGTGGCGGCGTGACGCTGGTGAACGGTCCGGACTGCAGTCTGGATGCCACGTTCGCCAACGTGACGGCGGCAGGCAACGTCTCCTCGGCAAGCGAGGGCGGCGGCATCAGATACTTGTCGACAACGCCATCCAATCTCAACGTCATCAACAGCATCCTCTGGAACAACACCGCCTCCGGCGAACCCCAGCTGGGAACCGCCGGCAGCACGACACCGAACGTCACCCGGAGCGTGGTTGATGATGGCTGCCCCAGCTTGGCCAATTGCAGCCTGATCGACGCAAGCGATCCGATGCTGTCCGGCGCTGGCGATCATGGCGGCGTGGGCTTCACCTACCTCCCGGACCCTGCCGGCTCGGCGGTGGACGCCGGCGACGACACGGTTTGTGCAAGCGCGCCCGTGGATGGCGTCGACCAGCGCGGCGTGACGCGGCCGCCCATGGGCTGCGATATCGGCGCGGTCGAATACCGCTTCGATTCCGTCACCCTCAATGTCAGCGTGACCGGCCCGGGAACCGTGGACGCCAACACGCCACCCACGCCCGATGCCGGCGGCATCGCAGGCTGCACCGAATCCGGCGTCGGCTGTTCGGCGGACTACCTCGGCGAATCGGTGGCCTTCACGCCAATCCAGCTCAGCGCGACGCCCGGCAGCGGGCATCACGTCGAATGGGGCGGCGACTGCGCCGCCGATGGCAGCGTGATGCTGGATGCCTCGAAAACCTGCACCGCCACCTTCGTCACCAACATCTGGGGTATTGGCGGCAGCATCAGCGGACTGGGTGCCAACGGCCTGATCCTGAGCCTCAGCGCAGATGGCGGAAACATCTTCGAGGCCATCGCACCCACCAGCGGCAGCACGGTATTCGCCTTCGCCGCGGATGTCCCGTTCGACGCCGACTATGCGGTGTCGATCAACAACCAACCCGCCGGTCATTCCTGCCAGATCAACAACGCCAGCGGCACCATGCCCGACGCGGACGTCAACGATGTCCAGGTCGTCTGCTCGCTGCCGCCGGACATCTTCGCCAACGGCTTCGAATAGTCACGACAGCGCGGCGCTCCGATGAGCGCCGCGCTCGCATCAGGGCTCAGCAGTTCTCGTACTTCCAGTTGCGGCGCTTGCCTTCGGCCAGCCACTCAATGGCCTGCGCCAGGCGACGCTGGCGGGTTTCCTCGCGCTTGGCTTCGGTAATCCAGTCGACGTACTCGCGCTGATGACTGGGTGCAAAGGCGTCGAAGGCCTTTGCGGCCTTGCCATTGGCATTCAGGGCCTTGCACAGGTCATCCGGCACCGAAGGCGGCGGCTTCCGCGTGACCTTCTTCGCTGCCTTCTTTGCCGGACCCGCGGCATTCAGCGCCGCCGCCGAACGAATCGCATCGATCATCGCATCGTCCGACGGCAGGTCCGCCACTGATTCGATGCGACGCAGGTTCACCGAGCGGCCATCTGCCGTTTTCAGCTTGGCCAGCACCGGCAGTTCCTTTGCACGCCAGAACACCACGGCGGCATGCGCCTTGAACGACCCCATGCCAAACACCTGGCCGTTGTCGTCGAACCACGGCGCGCTCCAGCGCATGCGCTCCTCAGCCTTCGGGCAGGCCTTGTGCGCCAGCGTGCGCAGCTTCTTCAGGATCGGCTGCGCGAACGGCGCCACGCCGGCGATGTAGTCGTCCACTTCCGGAATGCGCTTGCCCATGGTCACTCCCGTGCTCGAAAGTCGTCGAAGAGGCCACGATACTACCGCCTGGCCGCGAGCGGCGGTCACGCATTTGCGACCTGCAAGCGCTGGCCGCCACAATGCAGGCAACGTGAGGGGAACCACCGCCATGACCTGGATCGTCGCCGTATTCATCACCATCGCCGCGCTGCTGGCGCTGCTGTTCAACCGACTGGTGCGTGACCGCAACCAGGTCGCGGCGGCATGGAGCGATGTCGACGTGCAGCTGCAGCGCCGCCATGATCTGGTGCCGCGACTGGTCGAGGTGGTGAAAGTCTATGCCGCGCACGAGAGCGAACTGTTTTCGCGACTGGCCGCCGAACGCAGCGCGTCGCTGCATGCCGGCGGCATCGGCGAGCGTGGCGACATCGAACAGCGCGTGGATCGCGATGCGAGACAGCTGCTGGCGCTGGCCGAGGACTACCCCGACCTCAAGGCGAGCGAGAATTTCGCCCAGCTGAGTTCACAGCTGGCGGAGGTGGAAGACCACCTGCAATACGCGCGACGTTTCTACAACGGCTCGGTGCGGCAGTACAACACGCGCTGCGAGCAGTTCCCGCACTTGCTGATCGCCCGCGCCTTCGCCTTCCACCCCGCCGAATTCTTTGCCGCCGAGGCCGACAGCCGCGGCGCCGTGGAGGTCAAACTGCCATGAAGGTCTTCCGCTTCCTGCTGGTCGTCACGCTGGCCCTGCTGGCCTTCGACACTCGCGCCGACGAACGCATCCTTGACTATCAAAGCGATATCCGCGTTGAAACCGATGGCGCGATGCTGGTGACGGAAACCATTACCGTCCAGGCCGAAGGCAATCAGATCAAGCGCGGCATCTACCGCGACTTCCCCACCACTTATCGCACGCAGCTGGGGCATCACTACGTTGTCGATTTCGACTTCCTAGGCGTGGAGCGCGACGGACAGACCGAGGACTGGCACAGCGAAGGTCGGAGCAACGGCATCCGCATCTACGTCGGCAACAAGGATCGCTACGTCGACAGGGGCGAGCACCGCTACGTGCTGCGCTATCGCACCAGCCGCCAGCTGGGCTTCTTCAAGGATCACGACGAGCTGTACTGGAACGTCACCGGCAACGGCTGGGGCTTTCCCATCGACCAGTCCAGCGCCGAGATCCACCTGCCGGAGTCCGTGCCCGCCAGCCAGCTGAAAGCCTTTGGCTACACCGGCAGGCAGGACTCCCGGGAAGCGGCGCTGGAGAGCGAAGTGCTCGACGGAGGCGCGCGATACCACGCCACCCGTCGCCTCAGCGGCGGCGAGGGGCTGAGCGTCGTGCTGGAGTTCCCGAAAGGATTGATCGCCGAACCGACCGCGGAACAGAAGCTCCGCTGGCTGCTGGCCGACAACGCTAACCTGCTGGTCGGACTGGCCGGTTTTCTGGTGCTACTCGGCTACTACGGCTGGATGTGGGTGCGTTACGGCCGCGACCCGGAGGCCGGCGTGCGCATGCCGCAGTACGAACCACCGAAAGGTTTCTCGCCGGCGTCGCTGCGCTTTGTGCGGCGCATGGGCTACGACAAGACCTGCTTCGCCGCCGCCCTGCTTGGCCTGGCCGCCAAGGGCTGGCTGACCATCGAACAGGACGAAAAGAAAAAGATCACGCTCACGCCAACCGGGAAGCGCGTCGACCATTTCGCGGCTGGCGAAAAGGCCCTTACCGCGAAGCTCTTCGGCGGATCCACCGCACCGGTCAAACTGGAGCAGAAGATCCACCAGACGGTTCAGGCGGCCATCGCCGCGCACAAGGCCTCGCTGGCTGCCGACTACGAGAAGAAATATTTCTTCACCAACACCGGCAAGTGGGTCGTGGGCCTGCTGATTGGCGTGGTGACGCTGGTTGGCTCGCTGCTGTTCATTGAGGGCGACCAGAAGTTCGCCGCCATTTTCCTGTGCTTCTGGCTGAGCATCTGGAGCATCGGCGTCACGGCGCTGGTATCGGCAGCCATCAAGGCGTCGAAGACAGCGAATGGCGTGGGCGGCACGATTGGCGCCCTGTTCCTGTGGTTCTTCTCGCTGCCGTTCCTGGTTGGCGAACTGGGTGGTCTGATCGCGCTGGCCTTCATTGCGGGCTTTGGCTTTGTGCTGCTGTTTGGCCTGATCATCGGCACCGTGGTCGCCTTCTACCAGTGGATGAAGGCGCCCACGCAGGACGGCGCGCGCCTGCTGGACAAGATCGAAGGCTTCCGCTGGTATCTCGGCGTGGCCGAAAAGCAGGAGCTGGACAGCCGTTACCACGTCAAGGCGCGGCCGGAGCTGTTCAGCGAATACCTGCCCTACGCGCTGGCCCTGGACGTGGAGCAGGCCTGGGCACAGCGCTTTGCCGATTCGCTGACACCTGCCGAGATGGAGCAGGCCCGACCGACCTGGTACCACGGCAGCAGCACCTTCAACGCGGCAAGCCTGACGGCGGTCACCAGCGGCATCAGCAGCGGCATCAGTTCGGCGGTGTCGTCGTCATCCAGCTCGCCGGGGTCCAGCAGTGGCAGCAGCGGTGGTTCCGGCGGCGGCGGTGGCGGCGGTGGTGGCGGCGGTTGGTAGTGCGCGCGATACGGGACGCCTTTCTGAAAACGTATGCAGCTCCGGCCTTCCTGCCCGACAGCGCTATGCTTGCCGGCAACGAAGGGGATGACTGAATGAGCAAACAAGCCGCGTCGCTACTGGTGCTTTTTGGCGCCACCGGCGACCTTGCCCAGCGCATGCTGCTGCCGGCGCTCTACGAACTGGAGCGAGACGGCCTGCTACCGGAGTCGATGAAGCTGCTGGGCTCTTCGCGCAGCGAGATGAGCGATGCCGGGTTCCGCGATCACGTCGCCGAGGCGGTTCGTGGGCACAGTGACGACGTCGATGCCCCGGCACTGGAAAAGCTGCTCGCGCGCAGCCACTACCAGGCCGCCGACAGCAACGACGAATCGGCAATGGCATCGCTGGCGACGCGAATTGGCGAGCTGCGCGACGGCGACGTGGTGTTCCACCTGTCCACTGCGCCACGACTTTACGCGCCGATCTGCGAGGCGCTGGGCCGGCATGGACTCGGTGGGCCCGGCACCCGCGTGCTGCTGGAAAAGCCCATCGGCCACGACCTCGCCAGCTCCTGCGAGATCAACGACGGCGTGGCCCGCGTGTTCAGCGAGGAGCAGATCTTCCGCGTCGACCACTACCTCGGCAAGGAAGGCGTACAGAACCTGATCGCGCTGCGCTTCGGCAATGCCCTGTTCGAGCCGTTGTGGAACGCGCGACACATCGCACAGGTGCAGATCACCGTGGCCGAAACCGTCGGCGTGGAAGGTCGTGGCGACTACTACGATCACTCCGGCGCCATGCGCGACATGCTGCAGAACCACCTGCTGCAACTGGTCTGCCTCACCGCCATGGAGCCGCCCTCGCAGTTCGATCCCAGCGCCGTGCGCAACGAGAAGATCAAGGTGCTGCGCTCGCTGCGGCCAATCGGCACGCGCGACGTGGGCAATGTCAGCGTCTGCGGCCAGTACGCCGAGGGCGCGGTCAACGGCAAGGTAGTGCCCGGCTACCTGCAGGAACTGGGGCGCGACAGCAACACCGAAACCTTCGTCGCCCTGCGCACGCAGATCGACAACTGGCGCTGGTCCGGTGTGCCCTTCTATCTGCGCACCGGCAAGCGCATGCCGCGACGCTGCACGGAGATCTACCTGCAGTTCAAGGCGGTGCCGCACTCGATCTTTGGCGAAAGCGGCCCGAAGATCGATCCCAACGCGCTGGTGATCCGCCTGCAGCCGGAGGAGCGCATCGAACTGATGCTGATGAGCAAGACGCCCGGCCTGGACCGCAGCGGCCTGAAGCTATCGCAGGTGGCGCTGGACCTCGACATGCATGACGTCTTTGCCAACCAGCGCCGACGCAGCGCCTATGAGCGCCTGTACCTCGATGCGCTGGAGGACAACGGCACGCTGTTCGTGCGACGCGATGAGACCGAGGCGGCCTGGCAGTGGGTGGACGGCATCCTCGATGCCTGGCGCAGCGAGGGCATCAAGCCACGCAGCTATCCGGCCGGCACCTGGGGACCGAGCAGCTCGGTGACGCTGACCGAACGCCACGGCCACAGCTGGCGCGAGTGACATGGGCTGGCGCGAAATCGACTACCCGGATCGGGATGCCATGGCAGACGCCGTGGCCGAGCGGCTGGCCGACGCCGCGGAAGCCGGACTGCGCGCCCGCGGACAGGCCTGGCTGGCACTGGCTGGTGGCGGCACGCCGCTGCCCGCCTATCGACGCTGGTCGGAGCGGCATCCACCGGATGCGCGCGTGCAGTTGCTGCCCACCGACGAACGCTGGGTTTCCGCAACCCATGACGCCTGCAACCTGAGCCAACTTCGCGCCTGCTTCGGCGAGCAGCCACCACCACACTTGCTGCCCCTGGTGCCAAACGTGGCGGATGGCGAACCCGATGTCGCCGTGGCCAAGCGCAGCCTTGCCGGTCTCAGTGGGCGCTTTGATGCCGTGCTGCTGGGCATGGGCGCGGACGGTCATTTCGCCTCGCTGTTTCCCGGCGCGCCGGAACTGGCGGCCGGGCTCGACCTCGAAGGCAAATCACCTGCGCTGGTTGTCCACCCCGACCCGTTGCCGCCCGAAGCTCCGTTCGCGCGGGTCAGCCTGAGCCTGCCTCGCCTGCTGTCCACGCAGCGCCTGCTGCTGATGGTCAGCGGCGACGCCAAGCACGAGGTAATCCGTTCGGCCCAGCGACTGCCCGATCCGCGCCGCTGGCCGATCGCCGCGCTGCTGCACGCCAGCGATGCCACCGTCGAAATCCACTGGAGTCCCTGATCCGATGTCCCTGCACCCGGTCGTCGAACGCGTCACCGAACGCATCCGTGAGCGTAGCCGAGATTCGCGACGCGACTACCTTGAACGCATCGAGGCCGCGCGCGAGCGCTCGCCGGCACGCGGACGGCTGAGCTGCGGCAACCTCGCGCACGGCTTCGCCGCATCCGGCGATGACAAGCCGATGCTGCGCGGCAGGCGCGGGCCGAACATCGGCATCGTCACCGCCTACAACGACATGCTGTCGGCACACCAGCCGTTCCGGAACTACCCGGAGCTGATCCGCATGGCCGCGCGCAACGCGGGCGGCAGTGCGCAGGTGGCCGGTGGGGTGCCGGCGATGTGCGATGGCGTCACCCAGGGTCGTGCCGGCATGGAACTCTCGCTGTTCTCGCGCGACGTCATCGCCATGGCCACAGCGGTATCGCTGTCGCACGAGATGTTCGACGCCGCGCTGCTGCTCGGCGTCTGCGACAAGATCGTCCCCGGCCTGCTGATCGGCGCGCTCAGCTTCGGCCACCTGCCGGTGATCCTGGTACCCGCCGGACCGATGCCGTCGGGACTGCCGAACAAACAGAAGGCGCAGGTGCGTCAGGCCTATGCGGAAGGCAAGGCCAGCGAGGACGAACTACTCGACGCCGAATCCGCGTCGTACCACTCGCCCGGCACCTGCACCTTCTACGGCACCGCCAACTCCAACCAGATGATGATGGAGATGATGGGCCTGCACATGCCCGGCACGGCTTTCGTCCCGCCGAACACGCCGCTGCGCGATGCGCTGACCGTGGCGTCCACGGAACAGGCCTGCCGCATCACCGGCCTCGGTGACGACTATCGACCCATCGGCCATACCGTGGACGAGAAGGCGATCGTCAATGCCATGGTCGGCCTTGCCGCCACCGGTGGCTCCACCAATCACGCGATCCACCTCGTGGCCATCGCCCGCGCCGCCGGCATCCGCATCGACTGGAACGACCTCGATGAACTGTCGCGCGCAACGCCGCTGCTGACCCGCATCTATCCCAATGGCAGCGCCGACGTGAACCATTTCGCCGAGGCAGGCGGCCTGCCCTTCGTGATCCGCGAATTGCTGTCAGGCGGCCTGCTGCATCCGGACATCCGCTGCGTGCACGGCGGCGACCTGCATGACCAGGCGCGGCAGCCGGTGCTCGACGGCACCACGCTGCGCTGGGATACGCCACCAGATACCAGTGGCGACAGCGACGTGCTGCGTACGCTGTCGCAGCCCTTCGATGCCGAAGGCGGGCTGCGCAAGCTCGAAGGCAACCTGGGTCGCGCCATCGTCAAGGTATCGGCGGTCGCACCCGAACTGCGCAGCATCGAGGCGCCAGCGCGCATCTTCGAATCACAGGACGCACTGCTGGCCGCGTTCAAGGCAGACGAGCTGCAGGGCGATTTCGTGGCGGTGGTCCGTGGCCAGGGACCGCGGGCGAATGGCATGCCGGAACTGCACAAACTGACGCCGACGCTGTCCGCATTGCAGTCACGCGGTCAGCGTGTGGCGCTGCTCACCGATGGCCGCATGTCCGGTGCATCGGGCACGGTGCTGGCGGCGATCCATCTCACGCCGGAAGCCGCCTGCGGTGGCGGCATCGCGAAGCTGCGCGAGGGTGACCGCATCCGCATCGACAGCGAGGCCGGCGAAGTGGTGGCGCTGGTGGATGCCGGCGAGTGGAATGCTCGCGAAGTGCTGATGCCCGATCTCGCTTCCAACCGCCACGGCGTCGGCCGTGAGCTGTTCGGACTGATGCGCACCAACGCGGCGTCGGCCGAGGACGGCGGCGGCGCGCTGTTCGTGGAGGGCTGACATGGCAGTGGCATCAACCGGCGAAACCGCGCTGGACGGACTCGACCTGATCGCCGACATCGGCGGCACCAACGCCCGCTTCGCACTGACCGATCCACGCTCGTCGCGACCCGAGCTGCTGCACCTGCAGCGCCTGCCGAACGCCGAATTCGCCAGCCTGCAGCATGCCGCCGAACACTACCTGTCGCAGGTCGGCGCGCGTCCCGCACGTGCCGCCATCGCGGTGGCCTGCCCGGTGGCCGGTGACGAGATCCGGCTGACCAACCGCGCCTGGTCCTTCAGCCGCTCGGAACTGCAGCAGGCACTTGGACTGCGCCAGCTCGAGATCATCAATGATTTCGGCGCGGTGGCCTGGTCGGTGCCATCGCTGGCCCGCGAGGACCGCATCACCCTGCACGGCGATCCGAACGCCACGCTGGCGGGACCGGTATCGGTCATCGGCCCCGGCACCGGCTTCGGCGTGGGCCTGCTGGTCGGCGACCCGGTCAGCGGTTGGCGCGTGGTGGAAACCGAAGGTGGCCACGTCAGCTTCGCGCCGCAGGGCGAGGAAGAGCGCGGCATCGCGCGCTGGGTGTCAGCGCGTTTCGGTCGTGCCAGCAACGAGCGCATCCTGTCCGGCATGGGCCTGTCGCACATCGACGCCGCGCTGGGCGGCGTGGCGCCACCCAAGAGCGGTCCACCGCTGCGCGAGCCCGCCGACATCGTCGAAGCCGCGCTCGAAGGTCACGACGTCCTCGCCCGCCGCACGCTGGCGCGCTTCTGCGCCATCCTCGGCAGCGTGGCCGGCGATACCGCGCTGATCCACGGCGCGCGCACGGTGGTGATTGCCGGTGGCATCGTGCCGCGTTTCGTGCCGTTCCTTCGCAGCAGCGCCTTCCGCGAGCGCTTCCTCGACAAGGGCCGCTTCGCCGCGCACCTGGAGTCGGTCGCCATCCACGTCATCAGCCACGGCTGGCCGGGCCTGCTCGGCGCCGCCGTGGCCCTGCGTCAAAGGGAATCCGCATGAACGAGTCAACGTTACGCAGCATGCTGCAGCAGGCGCCGGTGTTGCCGGTGATGGTCATCGAGGACATCGATCACGCGGTGCCGTTGGCGCGTTGCCTGGTGGATGCCGGCCTGCCGGTGCTGGAAATCACCCTGCGCAGCAAGGTGGCGGTGGAGGCCATCCGCCGGATTGCCAATGAAGTCGATGGCGCCATCGTCGGTGCGGGAACGGTGCTGGATGCCAAGGGCCTGCGCGCGGTCAAGGACGCCGGCGCGCGCTTCGCCATCGCGCCCGGAGCGACGCCTGCCCTGCATGCCGCCGCCATCGACAGCGGCCTGCCGTTCCTGCCGGCGGTTGCGACCGCATCGGAACTGATGTTCGCCATGGAACAGGGCATCGACACCTTCAAGCTGTTCCCGGCCGCCGTGCTTGGTGGCACAGCGCTGCTGCGCGCCTTTTCCGGACCGTTCCCGGAGGCCCGCTTCTGCCCCACCGGCGGCATTGATGCGGCCAGCGCACCCGACTATCTCGCGTTGCACAACGTGCTGACGGTGGGTGGCTCGTGGATGGCACCAGCGCGGCTGGTTGCCGCGAAGGACTGGGACAGGATTTCGCAGCTCGCCACCGAGGCCGCTGCGCTGCAACGCAACAAAGGCTGATTTTTCGCCTCCGGCAAATCGCTGCACAATGCCGGCATGGCGGCAACCTCCACCAAGCCCAAACCCACGTCATTCGACATCGCCTACAAGGCCGGCGTCTCGCAGGCCACGGTGTCGCGCGCGCTGCGTGGCAGCCCGCTGGTCAGCGACGAGACCCGGCGCAAGGTGATGGCGGTTGCCAAGGAGCTGAACTACAAGGTCGACAAGAACGCCTCCAGCCTGCGCCGCCAGCACGCGGAAACGTTGGCACTGCTGCTGTTCGAAGACACCACGGACGACGAGTCGGCCATCAACCCGTTCTTCATGTCACTGCTGGCCTCAATCACCCGAGCCTGCTCGCGTCGCAAGTACGACCTGCTGGTGTCATTCCAGCAGATGGACAGCGACTGGCACGCCGAATACCAGGACAGCCATCGCGCCGACGGCCTCATCCTGCTCGGCTACGGCGACTACCTCGCCTACCGCAGCAAGCTCGAACAGATGGTCGCCGATGGCACGCATTTCGTGCGCTGGGGCTCGACCGTCGAAGACCAGCACGGCCTGTCGGTGGGCTGCGACAATCGCCACGGCGGCCGCATCGCCACCGAACATTTGCTGTCGCTGGGTCGTCGTCGAATCGCCTTCATCGGCACCAGCACGCTGCAGTGTCCGGAGTTCCTCGAACGCTACCTCGGCCACTGCGAAGCCCTGGCAGCTGCTGGCGTCACCCTCGATCCGCAGCTGCGCGTGGACGCCTCCATTTCCAGCGAGTCCACTGGACAGGAAGCCATGCGCCGGCTGCTTGATCGCGGCATCGAGATTGACGCTGTGTTCGCCGCCAGCGACCTGCTGGCGCTCGGCGCCATGCGCGAACTGGCTGCCCGAGGTCATCGAGTGCCAGAGGATGTGAGCGTGGTCGGCTTCGACAATATCCCGAGGGCGCGTTCGGCGACGCCATCACTGACCACCGTCGTGCAGGACACGCCGTCCGCTGGCGAAAAGCTGGTCGACCTGCTGCTATCGGAAATCCGCGGCGAAACCGCGGAAAGCCTGATGCTGCCAACGCGCCTCGCTATCCGTCAGTCCTGCGGCGCGCCGGAGGCAATGCGCGATTCAGGCTGACGCGCAGCGCCGGATTGCTGACCGGTGCATCCAGCACCCAAACCCGCAGGCCGTGTGCCGACACTTCGCTGTCGAGTGAACCGCCCGCGCTGACCTCGCGTACTTCACCGCTTTCGGCATCACGCCACGAACCAGCCTGCAATGAATCGGTGATCTCGAAGCTGGCAGGCGCATCGCCCTTGTTCAACAGCACCAGGGCGATCTGCGACTCGCCTTCGTGCTGGTACACGCGATAGAACGCGGCGCGATCACCAGACAGTTCGACATCCACCTGCAGGCCACGCTGCAGCGCCACCAGCGACTGCCGCAACTTCGCAACGCGAATGAGCGCCTTGCGGATCGGATGCTCACGTGCCGCGGCAATGCCTTCGACGCCGAAATAGTTGCGGTTGCCTTCATGCTCGCCACGCCCGCGCATGAAGCCGCTTTCCGAACCGTAGTACACCGCCGGAATGCCACGCGCAGTGAACAACCAGTTGTGCGCGTCGATGAAGCCGTTGTCATCGGCATCCAGGCGCGCCATGTCATGGTTGTCGTAGAAGGTCACCAGCTCGTAGGGATTGGCGTAGGCACCACCCACCAGATGCAGCGGCTCGGCCAGGGTCTCGAAACCAGCCTGCCCGCTACCAAAGGTGGCCTTCATGGCTGCCTCCATCGGGATATCCAGTACGCTGAGGCTGCCGCCGGCCGGCCAGGTGTGCGGGGCGATTTCCTCCGCCGTGCCCGGGTAGTGTTCGCCGAACATGAAGATCCCCGGGTGCTTCTCCCGGATGCGGGCTGCAAACACCCTCCAGAAGCTGTCCGGCATCCAGCGGATCGTGTCGATGCGCAGCGCGTCCACGCCCTGATCGATCCATTGCAGGTAGGCGCCGACCAGATAGTCCATCACCGCCGGATTGTTCTCGTTGAAATCCGAGAGCGTTACCAGCCCGCCGCTGGTGTTGTAGAAGGCGTGCAGCGGGTTGTGATCGGGATCCAGCTGGTCGAGCGGCAGGTTCTGATGATCGGCCAACAGCCGACCATCGGCATCGTAGACCTTGCCGTACTGCGGCTGGTCGAATGGCATGCTGTGCGCTGGCGAACCGTGGTTGCAGACGATATCCAGCACCACCTTCAGACCATGCTGGTGCAGGCCAGCAGCGAGACCGGCGAAATCGAGATCCGTGCTGGGCAGGTGTTCGTCGAGCTTGTAGAAGTTGATGCCCCAGTAGCCGTGGTAGCCACTCTTGCCACCATCGGTGAACATGACGCCCCAGCGCGTCGGCTCGCTGCCGCTGAAGCTCTGGTCCGGGTTGTCCACGATCGGCGTCAGCCACACCGAACCAAAGCCCATTTCGCGGATGTAGTCGGCCTGGTCAAGCAGCCCGCGGAAGTCGCCACCCAGATAACCAACCCAGGCCTTTTCGCCATCCGGCCCCTGAACCGGACCACCCCATGTCGGGTAGTCGCCACCCTGGTCGCGGTGATCATTGCTGGTATCGCCATTGACGAAACGATCGGTCAGCACGAAGTAGATCGGATCGGCGGCGAATGGCTCCAGCGTGCCGAAATAGTCCGCAGGTGGTGGCGCCTTGGCCGGCGATGTCGATGCAGGCTCGGGCGCGCCGGAACAGGCCGCCAGTCCCAGCGTCAGCAATGAAACAGCAAAGGCCCTCATGCAAGCTCCTGGTTCGCGCGGGCCATGTCGGCTTGCGGCTCAGGCACGCGAAGTACGCTGAGTCCGGCAATGATCAGGCTGACACCGCCAATCACCAGCGCCTCGATCGCATGGCCACCGAAGAAGGTCTTGAGCAGGAAGCCCAGCAGGCTGGCGGCCACCAGCTGCGGGATGACGATGAAGAAATTGAAGATGCCCATGTACACGCCCATCTTCTCGGCCTCAACGCAGTCCGACAGCAGGGCGTAGGGCAGCGACAGGATCGACGCCCAGGCAAAACCGACGCCCACCATCGACAGCAGCAGCCAGTCCGGATCGCTGATCACGGTGATCGACAGCAGGCCAATACCGCCAAGGCAGGCATTGATCAGATGGCTGACGCGCAGCCCGAAGCGCCGCACCATCCAGGGGATCAGCATCGCCGCCAGCGCGGCGAAACCGTTGTAGGCGGCGAACAAGACGCCGACCCAGTTGGCGCCTTCGTTGTAGGCCGCTGACGTCGGATCGCTGCTGCCGAAATGCACTTCGGTCACCGCAGACGTGGTGTAGATCCACATCGCGAACAGGGCGAACCAGGAGAAGAACTGCACCAGCGCCAGCCGACGCATGGTGTCCGGCATTTCATGCACGTCGCGCACGATGCTGGCGAACATGCTCCGAGCGGCGAACAGCTGGCTCAGCAGCAGGGCCAATCCATAGCCGGCGATCAGGCCGCAGAGGATGTACAGCTGCTTGTCGAGGCCAAAGTGGAACACCAGCACCGCCGCAGCCGAACCAACAATCAACCACGGCCAGCCCTGCGCCGGATTGCGCGCCGATGTTTCCGCTGACACGGATTTGTTGGCGGCCGGCTGGAAATCATCAAACTCACGCAGCTCATCCGGGCTGTATTCGCGCGTGCTGAACACCGTCCAGCCAATCGCCAGCAACAGCACCGCACCGCCAAAGTAGAAGGCATAGCGCACCGTGTCCGGCACCTCGCCAGGCCCCGCCGTATTGCCAACGCCCAGCTTCGCCAGCAGGAAGGGCAGCAGGCTGGCCACCACCGAACCCACGCCGATGAAGAAGCTCTGCATGGCATAGCCGGTCGGTCGCTGCTTTGGCGCCAGCTGATCGCCAACGAAGGCGCGGAACGGTTCCATCGACACATTGATGGACGCATCGAGAATCCACAGCAGGCCCGCTGCGAACCACAGCGTCGGCGAGTTCGGCATCACGAACAGCGCCAATGTCGACAGCACGGCGCCAACAAGGAAGTACGGTCGGCGCCGCCCCAGCCCCGTCCACGTCCGATCCGACAGATAACCCACAAGCGGCTGCACCAGCAGTCCTGTCAGTGGCGCCGCGATCCACAGCATGGGGATTTCCTCCATGCTCGCGCCCAACGTCTGGAAAATGCGGCTGACGTTGGCGTTCTGCAGCGCAAATCCGAACTGGATGCCAAGGAACCCGAAACACATGTTCCAGATCTGCCAGAAACCGAGTCTGGGTTTGCTCTTCATGAACCCCTCCAAGGGTTGCAGCCGGACATCGAACGGGCGCTGCCGTCAGCCCGAGGATACGCGCTCACGCCGTCGGCCGACGGCCCGCAGGCGACAACTTCGCTTCAAAAAAAGAGGGCCCACCGTTCGGGGTGCGGTGGGCCCTTCAAGACTGTCCCTGAGACAACCGGTCAGAAGCGGTAACTGATGCCCAGCAGGTAGTTGCGGCCGTAAGCGAAGTACTGCCGTGGTGTCGCTTCGTTGCCGTCGTAGGCCGTGCGGAACGGCTCGTCGGTCAGGTTGCTGACCTGGAACAGGATCGACAGGTCCTTCAACGGTCCGTTCTGGAAGGCATAGCCCATCTGGAAGTCAACTACGGCCTCGCCCTGCTGGTAGATCTGCTCCAGATCGCCACCAAAGCCCTGCTGCGATCCGAGGAAGGCCGAACGACTGCGCCGGCTCGCGCGTGCCGAGAAGCCATAGCGTTCGTAGTACAGGGTCACGTTGGAGGTGTACTTGGAGAAGCCCGGCAACGGCTGGTCGGTGCCCGGACCACCCGGCTGGATGTTGGTGCTGTTCTCGGTATAGCTGGCCTGGATGCCGAAGCCTTCCAGCGGCTCCCACATCAGGTCGAACGGCACCGACAGCGAGTACTCGATGCCGCGCAGGGTACCGCCCTCGCCATTGGCCTTGCTGCTGTACACGCCAATGTTGGAGGCCGGAGCATCGCCGCCGTCTGGAACCGGGAGACCGCTGTAGTCGACCAGCAGCTGCTGGTCATAGATGTAGGTGCGCAGGTCCTTGTAGAAGTAGCTGACCGAGAAATAGCCGCGTCCACCGAAATACTTCTCATAGGCCAGATCGAAGGCGTTGGCTTCCCACGGTCGCAGATCCGGATTGCCACCACCGCCGCTCCAGAACGGCGAAGAGAGTCCGGAACCCGGTGGTGGCTGATTGCTGCGATCAATGCCGAAGTCGCGGCTGGCACGCATGTCATCCATGCGTGGACGCGCGACCTGTCGCGCGGCGCTGAAACGCAGCATCTGCTCGTTGCTGAGTTCGAAGCTCAGGTTCAGGCTGGGCAGCACGTCGGTATAGCTGGCACCGCCCTCGATGAGCTGTCCGACGGGATTGCCCGAGAAGGTGGCGAAGCCATAGGACGTCTGGTCGACATCCTGAACCTGCACGCCGACGTTACCGCGCACACCCACCGAGCCGAGGCTGCCGTCGATGTCGGCCTGCACGAAGTAGGTGCGAACCGTTTCGTCGACTTCCCAGTTCTTGTTGGCGATGTCCGCATGATCCTTGATCAGGAACGTATAGACGCCGCTGTTGAGGATCGCGTCATAATCGAGGTTCATGATGCCAGTGCCGCCGAGCAGCTCGGTCATGCCACTTACGTACTCGCTGGGCACCTCGGCGAAGACGTTGTCCGTGCAGCCGCTGCTCACGCACAGCGTGTTCTCGGTCGAGCCGCGGCTCTTGGTCCGGTCGGTCTGGTTGACGCCAAAGCGGACGTCGCTCAGCCAGCTGGATTCGATGCTGCGGTTGAACTCGAAACGGTAGCTGTTGATGTCGTCGCGGATATCGAAATCCTTGAGGTAGCCAGCCTGGGCGCGATCACCACCCCAGCCGCCCGGATCGGCGAGCCGCAGGATGCTGGGATCGCTGTAGTCGAGTCCGAAGTCGAAGTCGAAATAGCCATCCGGATTGAAATGCGCCGTGGCCGTATCGCTCATTCCCTCCGCCAGCACCGAGTAGAGCTCCAGGATGCGTTCATCACGCTTGCCGCGCGAGGTGCCGAGATCGGCGGTGAAGGTCCAGTCTTCGGCGAAGGACCACTTGTGGTTCCAGCCGATCGAGGTCAGGCGATCCTCGTAGCCGTTGAAATCGTTGCGGACGATCGGGCGAACCCCGGTCCAGCTGGCCTCCGTGGCGACGCCGCCGGATCCATCGGTCCGGTCAACGAGCGTGGCGCCACCCCAGGTGGTGCCGAACTCCATGCCGCGCTCGTTCTCCTTTCGGTCGAAGCGCGAGTAGTAGACGTCGAGCACCATCTCGTACTCGTCGTTGGGCTTGTATTGCAGGGTGGCCATCAGGCCATCGCGGGTGTTGTCGTTCTCGTAGTCGTAGAGCTGGCCGCCACCGATGGCGCCGTTGTCATAGCCCCAGGACTCGAACTTGTTTCCCTGCCCGGGGTTGTTGAGGCGGGCATAGCCCAGCGCCAGACCGATGGTGTCGTCGGCGAACTGGTCGATATACGAAAGGCTGCCGCGGAAGCCGGTCTTCTTGTCACCGTCCAGGCGGTTCATGTCGCCACGAAGGTTGAAGGCGACGGCCTGCTTGCCATAGTCCAGCGGGCGGATGGTGCGCATGTCCACCGTGCCGGACAGGCCCTGGCCGATCAACGAGGCGTCCGGCGTCTTGTACACCAGCACCTGGCTCATCAGCTCCGACGGATACTGGTCGAACTCCACGCCGCGACTGTTGGACATGCTGACCTGCTCGCGTCCGTTGAGCGTGGTCGTGGCGAAATCGCCGGACAGACCACGGATGTGGATGTCGCGGGCACGGCCACGATCACGTTGGGCTGTGATGCCCGGCAGTCGAGCAATGGAATCGGCGATGCTGACATCGGGCAACTTGCCGATGTCTTCGGCGGAAACCGCTTCGACGATGGACGTCGAGGCCTGCTTCACGTCGATGGCGCTTTCGATGCCGGCGCGGATACCCGTGACATGGATGGTCGCGAGCTCCTTTTCCTTGGCCTTTTCCTTCTTCGACTTGGCCTTGTCGGCCTGGTCGCCCTGGTCCTGCTCGGCGGTCTGTGTGTCCGCCTGCGCATGGGCGTGACCTGCCCATGCGAACAGGGCCGATGCGAGCGCAACGCTCAGCAGGTTTCGCTTCAGTTCCACGTTGTCCCCTCCCGGGTCTTGCTGGATGCTGCCTCGCCGCGATCCTTCCCCAAGGCGCGCGGCCAGAATTCACGGAACGGTGCAGTGTTCCGACGCGAACGATGTTAGCCACGTCGGGACGCATCGCGGCGATCCTGCATACGTATTCACGGCCAATACACGCCTTCATCGGCCAAAGTCAGGCCATTGCTTCCGTCTCCTCCGGGAATTTGCTGCGAGGCAAGAAGCCGTCCGGGACCCGTCTCATGTCGATCCGACTCATCGCTGCCTGTCCAATTGCCCTTGCGCTGCTGCTCTTCGGCTGCAACAAGACCGTCAAAGTCTCGACGGGGGATCTTTCGACAGCCGGAACATGCGGCCATGCATCCCCCGAGTACCTGCACAGAACGTCGCCGGACTGGCGCGACCAGGTGATTTACTTCGTGATGACCGATCGTTTCGCCGATGGTGACTCGGACAACAACGATCAGGGCGAAGGCGAATACGACCCGGCAAGCCCGGCGCACTACAGCGGCGGCGACCTCAAGGGCCTTTGCCAGCAGCTCGACTACATCCAGCAGCTCGGCGCCACGGCGGTATGGATCACACCACCCGTGCTCAACCAGTGGTGGGATGGCGAGCAGGGCTTCAGCGGCTACCACGGCTACTGGGCCTCGGATTTCAGCCGCGTCGATCCGCACGTCGGCACGCTGGCGGACTACCAGGCGCTGTCCAGCGAGCTGCACCGGCGCGGCATGGCGCTGGTGCAGGACGTGGTACTGAACCACACCGGCAACTACTTCCACTACGACCACGTGCCGCCAGTCGACGATCCATCCGAAGGCTATCGACGCAACCGCGACTCGAGACCATCCGCCGCGCCCGGCCAATGGCCGTTCTCGCTGAACGACCCCAACGACCCGGCGCAGCGCGAGGCGGCGATCTTTCACTGGACGCCGATGATTCGCGATTTCCGCGACCGCGATCAGGAACTGCGCTTCCAGCTTTCCGACCTCGATGACCTGAACACCGAAAACCCGGTCGTCCGCAATGCGCTGTTCGACAGCTACGCCGGCTGGATCCGCCAGGTTGGTGTCGACGCCTTCCGCATCGATACGGCGTTCTATCTCACGCCATCACTGCTGCAGGACTTTGCCTGGTCGCGCGATCCCCGGCATCCCGGCATGCGCGAAGTCGCCCGCCACCTTGGCGCCGGGGATTTCCTGCTGTTCGGTGAAGGCTTCGGCAATGAAAAGGCTTACGAAGACATCGTTGAGCACCGAATCGACGGTTACCTGCACGATCAAGCCGGCGAACCGGTGCTGCCCGGCATGCTCGATTTTCCGCTGTATTCGGCACTGGGCGATGTCTTTGCTCGCGGCCAGCCCACCGCCATCCTCGCGCATCGGTTAACGCGCCTGATGCGGCCCGGACAGGATCCGGGCCTGCAGCCGCGCTTCGTGGACAACCACGATGTCGACCGCTTTCTCGCCAACGGCAGCAAAGCCGGCATGAGCCAGGCATTGCTGATGCTGATGACCATTCCTGGCATCCCGGTGATCTACTACGGCACCGAACAGGGTTTCCGCGGCCAGCGCGACAGCATGTTTGCCGGCGGCTACGGCTCGCAAGGCGTTAACCACTTCGATCAGAGCTCACCGCTTTATCGCCAGCTGCAGCGGATCATCGCGTTGCGGAACGGCGATCCGCTGTTCCGCCGCGGCGCGCCGGTGACCGTTTACAGCGATGCCTCCGGAGCAGGCGCACTGATCTACCGGATCGACTTCGACGGCAGGCAGATGCTGGTCGCCTTCAACAGCGCCGACCACCGGGCTCTCGCCGGACCCGTCGATGCCGGATTGCCCCGCAACAGCGATCTGTCGCCGGTTTTCCATCTGGATGAGCAGGATGACAGCAGCGCCCGCTTCGATCCGGGAGGCCAGCTGCTGTTCGAGCTCGATGCGCATGCCGGCGTGGTCTGGGAAGTGCGTCGTGACCAAGAACGCCCTGCCGCAACGGGTTCCGCCTCGATCCGTGATCCGCAGCTGGAGCCGATAGCCGACATCGTCCGCAGCGCGGCGCTTTCCGTCCACGGCAGCGCCGAACCGGGTGCCGAACTGCAGCTGCTGCTGGACGGCAACATGGAGCGCGCAGCGGAAGTCCACGTCATGGATGACGGCAGCTGGCAGGGCAGCGTCGATCTGGACGGCCTGGTTGATCCGCAAACGCCGCACCGTCTGCAGCTGTGGTGGCCCGCGCAGCATCGGGTTTCCGCAGCGCGGACATTTCATGTCCAACCGGACTGGAAAACCGTCGCCATTGCCGAAGACCCGAGCGATGACGACGGCGGTCCCAACGGCAGCTACCGCTACCCGCTGGACAAAGGCTGGTCTGGACTTCAGGCGGGCGATATCCGCCGCATCGAAGTCCAGGCCTGGCAGGGCTCGCTGCGGATCGCCATCGACATGGCGGAGCTCGTCGCCGCCTGGAATCCGCCGAACGGCTTCGATCACCTGGCGCTCACGGTCTTCCTGCAGCTACCGGGGCGCGAGGGCGGCTCGCCCGTCATGCCGCGACAGCAGGGTGAACTGCCGGACGGGATGCGTTGGCACTACCGCTGGCGTGTGGGTGGCTGGACGGCAGCCGGCTTCTCCAGCGTGGACGCGGATGCGGACAACGAAGGACAGCCACTGAAGCTGTCACCCCTGCTGGCGACAGATGGTGAGCGCCAGCGCATCCTGCTGACGATTCCGGCCACGTCCATCGGCCACCCAGCGAATCTCGACGGCGCGCGCATCTGGATCAACAGCTGGGACTTTGACGGTGATTACCGGCCATTGGACGACGAACCCGGCGGCTACCAGTTCGGCCATGGCGATGGACCAGCCGGCGCGAAATGGATGGACGCCAGCCCGATACTGCAGCTGGACATGCCAGATCGATAGCCACCCGCCGCGGGTGGCACATCGATCCTGCACTTTGGAATCTAGCGCAGCGGAACGAAGCGTATGGCCTCGCCACCGCCTGGCGCGATACGCAGCCGCAATCGATCCGCCGCGGTGACGGTCCGCGTCTCGCTCGCGAACGCGAAAGGGTTGCTGCGGAAATCGGCGTCGTCGCCATCACGGTAGATCTCGGCGCGGTATTTCCGTTTCGGATCGAGGAACGACAGCGGAAGATCGATCTGCCGCCCATGCTCGTCAGTGATCGCGCCGACGTACCACGCGCTGCTGTTGCGATCACGCCGGGCCATCACCGCGTACTCGCCCACCTCGCCGGCCACCAGCTGGCTGCTTTCCCAGTCGGTCGGCACCGCGCGCAGGAACGGCATCACCTCGGGATGCTCGGCGTAGTGCTCCGGCAGGTCGGCCAGCATCTGGATGGGGCTGTAGATCACCACGTACAGCGCCAGCTGCCGCGCCAGCGTCGAGGGGATCGGCGTGTCGCCACGCCCCTTCAGGCTGACGACCCCCGGCGTGTAGTCCATCGGACCGGACAACAGCCGCGTGTAGACCAGGTTCACCTCGTGGCTGGGCGGATTCTTCGGATTGCCCCAGGCGTTGTATTCCATGCCGCGGGCGCCTTCGCGCGAAATCCAGTTCGGCCAGGTGCGACGCAGGCCGGTGTCCTTGATCGGCTCATGACTGTTGATGGCAATCCGGTGCTTCGCCGCCTCCTGCAGCACGCGCAGGAAGTGGTTCGACATCCACTGACCGTCATGCCACTCACGACTGATTGGTCCGCCTTCGACATCCTGGCGCTGTATCTGTCCGGAATCGCAGACGTAGCCGGTCTTGATCGCATGCACGCCGTGCTTCTCGGCCAGCGTCATCGCATCACTCAACTGGCGCTCGTAACGGCTGACCGCGCAGCCGGTTTCGTGATGCAGGATCAGCTGTACGCCCTTCTTCTTCGCGTAGTCGGACAGCGTATCGAGGTCGAAATCCTCGCTGGCGCTAGCGAATTCGAATTCGCGCCCCCAGCCAAACCAGTCGCCATCCCAGCCGCGATTCCAGCCTTCCACCAGCACGCCGATCAATCCGTTGTCGGCGGCAAAATCGATGTAGCGCCGGGTGTTCGCGGTCGTCGCGCCATGCTTCTCGCCGGTGCTCCACGTCTCCTTGTTGAGATGGAGTGACCACCACACCCCGGCGTACTTGCCCGGCTTGAACCAGCTGACATCACCGAGGCGATTCGGCTCGTTGAGGTTGAGGATCAGATTGGAATCCACCAGCCCGGCCGCATCGTCGCTGATCTGCACGCTGCGCCACGGCGTCGTCATCGGCAGGCTGCGCTTCGCGCCGCCCGGCGCCAGCTGCGCGCGCAGGCGCTGGCCTTCCGGACGCGTCAGCCACATGCCGGGATAATCGACAAGCGCCGCCTCGTGGATGGCGACATGCAGGCCGGCATCGGTGCGCAGCGTCAGCGGCGTATGTGCGCGGCCGACCTGATTCAGCGGCGTGCGCTGGTAGAGATATTCATAGCGATTCCACTCACCTGCGGGAATCCACCAGGCGCTGGCCGGCTCGGCGATGGTGAACTCTGTCAGTTCATCCTCGATCTCGACGTGATCCAGCCCTTCTTGCGCCGGGATCGCATAACGGAAACCGAGGCCATCGTCGTAAAGGCGGAACACCACGTCCACGCGCACGCCGCTCCGCTTCTGCACGAAGTGCGCCGTCATCTCGGTATAGCGGTCGCGAACCAGTCGTCGCTCGCCCCAGGGCTGCTCCCAGGTCTCGTCCTGTTCGCGGCGCTCGGCGTTCTCGAACTGGAGATAACGACTCAGCGCACGCGCGTTGCCCAACATCAATCCCAGTCGGGACGGCGCGATCACTTCGCCGCCCAGACGATCGACGCGATAGTCGAGTCGCCCATCGCCATCCACCGCCAGCGTGACCGACAGCACGCGGCCCGGCGATTCCAACTTCGCCACGTCGGCAGCTACTGCCGGCAAGGACACGGTCATCCACGTCGCCGCCACGCAGGCGGCGATCCAAGCCCATCCCATCCTCATGCCATGGGTGCCTTGCAGTAGCGTTCGATGAAGGCCTCGTGCGCCGGCATGGCCTGCGAGCAGTTGGCGATCACCGCGCGCACGCCCTCCACGTGCTGCAGGACCTTCTCGTCGCCGAAGGCATCCACCAGCGGGTGGTAGCTCTCCGGCATCCAGCGCTGGCCGATCATCACCTGCACCCAGCTCGGCTCGGCGAACAGCTCGGCGTTGTCGCGGAAGAAGCGGCCGTGGGTGCGAAACAGCTGCATGCGGTGCTTCAACAGTTCGGGCACGTCCATGGTCCGGCAGTAGTCCCAGAACGGCGTGTCGTCACGCTCGGTGGCGTGGTAGTGGAGGATCAGGAAATCACGGATGCGATCGAACTCGAAGTCGGTATGCGTGTTGAATTCGTCGATATCGATCGGATCGAAGCCGGCGCTGGGGAAGAAGGCGATCAATCGCCCGATCGCCGACTGGATCAGATGGATGCTGGTGGATTCCAGCGGTTCCATGAAGCCGCTGGCCAGGCCCATGGCGATGACGTTGCGATTCCAGAACTTGCGTCGCTTGCCGGTGAGGAAGCGCAGCACGCGCGGTTCGGTGATCGCGGCACCTTCCAGATTGCCAACCACGCGTGCGGTGGCTTCGTCATCACTGATGAAGCGCGAGCAGTACACGTATCCATTGCCGACGCGATGCTGCAGCGGGATGCGCCACTGCCAGCCGGCTTCCAGCGCGGTGGAGCGGGTGTATGGCGTCAGGGCATCGGTGCTTTCGCATTGCACGGCGACGGCGCGATCACAGGGCAGCCAGTGGCTCCAGTCCTCGTAACCCGTTTTCAGCGCCTGCTCGATCAGCAGGCCACGGAAACCCGAGCAGTCGATGAACAGCTGTCCGGCGACGGTATCGCCGCTTTCCAGCGTCACTGATTCCACGAAGCCACTCTCACCGTCCAGCGTGACGTCGACCACCTTGCCCTCGACCCGCTGCACGCCGCGCGCCTCGGCGTATTCGCGCAGGTAGCGCGCGTACTGCGTGGCATCGAAGTGGTAGGCGTAGCCAATGTCGGCCAGCGGCGAGTTGGGGCGGTCGTTCGCCGCCGGCAGGAACTTGCCGTCGCGCGCGGCCCGCGTGTTGATGGAATAGTCATCCATCGGGCCAGCGCGTCCGGACAGATGCAGCTTCAGCCAGTACTGGTAGAACGGCAGCGCGCCGAGGTCCTGACCGATCTTGCCGAAACCGTGGATGTAGCTGTCGCCAAGCCGGCCCCAGTTCACGAACTCGATGCCCAGCTTGAACGAACCGCTGGTACGACGGACGAAGTCCATCTCGTCCAGCTCCAGCGTCTGGTTGAACAGCTTGATCATCGGGATGGTCGCTTCGCCGACACCGACGGTGCCGATCTCGTCCGACTCGATCAGGCGGATGCTGTGCTGCGGTCCGAGCACCTTGGACAGCGCCGAGGCCACCATCCAGCCGGCCGTGCCGCCACCCACGATGACCACGTCGCGAACCTGGGAATCCGTCATGCCTGATCTTCTCCGTCTGCCTTGCTGCCGCAGCCTTGGGTGCGGTCGTCCTTGAGGTTGGGTGGAATCACGTAGACCAGCGCGCTGCGCGGTGGAATGCGGAACTGTCCATGGCCCTGATCATAGTGCGCTTCGGTCCGCGGCCTCTGATCGGCCGCCGATTCGCTGGCCATCACCGGATGCAGCCGCCATGGCATTCCGCATTCGCCGGGCAGGCGCAATGTCGCGGGGGCCGCTGCGGGATTGAACAGCAGCAGCATCTCCGAAAATGCGGCGTCCTCCATGCCGCGACCATCCAGTCGCTCCACGATCACGCCCGGCGGCGATTCGCCCAGCGGCTTCGGAAAGCTCATTCGTAAACGGATGGCGTCTGCATCCGGCAACCGCAACAGTTGCGTGCTGGCGCGGATGCGCAGCAGGTCAAGGAACGCCGCATTCATCCAACGCATCGCCGCCGACGATGGCTTGATGTCGGGATCGGCAATCAGCGGCCGCATCTGCGGCCAGCTCGACGCGTTGTCATTCGCCATTGGCAGGCCGATGCCGAAACCGTTGTCGCTCAGGGTCCAGTCGATGCGGTTGAAGGCATCGCCGGAGTCGAAACTGTTGCGGTCCAGCGACTTGCTGCGCAGCTGCTCGATGCCGGCGTGGAAGTAGGCGATACCCTGACCGAAGGCCACCACGGCCGCCGCCAGCAGCTGCGCCTGGGCACGATCCATGGCCGAACTGTTGGTCGGCAGCTTGAACACATTGTTGTCGAACAGGGTCAGGTTGTCGTGGTTCGACACGTAGTTCACGACTTCATCCGGCTCACTGACGAAGCCGGCAGGCTGTCCCTTGTAGTCGATTTCGTCGAGGCGTCGCATCAGGCCGTCGTCGCCCGACAGCGTGAAGTCGCGCAACGAAGCGGCCAAGCCGGCGCGGATCCAGTCGGCTCTCCGCTCCAGCTCCCGGCGGCTGTCGGCGTCATCGCGATCCGCCAGCCCGTTGCTCCAGCCTGGCTGCAGCAACGTCTCGCCGCTGTCGCAGCAACCGCCGCCGCGCACGGCATCACGGGCACGGTCATTGAAGCTGCCGATACCACTGCCATCGAGTCGGCCCTGGGCTGCCTGCACGAAGCGCGCGCCGTCCTGGACCTCGCCGAAGTTCCAGCCTTCACCCATCAGCGCGATATGCCGACCGGCTGCCGCATCCACCGCCAGCTGCAGTTGTTCCATGGCGGCGCGCGGCTGGTGGCCCATGAGATCGAAACGGAAGGCGTCGATGCGATAGTCGCGAACCCAGCGCACAGCCGTGTCGATCATCAGCTTCGCCATCATGCGCCGTTCGGTGGCGGTGTTCGCGCAGCAGGTCGAGCGCTCGACCTCGCCGACCGGACTGAGCCGCTGGTAGTAACCGGGCACGATGCGATCCAACACCGAATGCAGCGCCTGTCCGCTGGCCGGCGTGTGGTTGTAGACCACGTCCATGCCGACGCGCAGACCGATGCCGTGCAGGGCCTGGATTGCCGCGCGCAGTTCGCGCACCCGCACCTCGCCGTGCATTGCATCGCTGGCGTAGCTGCCTTCCGGCGCGCCGTAGTGCAGCGGGTCATAGCCCCAGTTGTAGCAATCCCGGGCAGCCACCTCGGCAATCGCCGTCTGCAGGGCTTCGGGATCGTCGCCCTGGGGAATCGCTGGCGTGACGCAGCCGATTTCAGGAATGGACGCGATATCGAACACCGGCATCAAGTGCAGGTCGGTGATCCCTGCATCGGCCAAAGCCCTGAGGTGACGCATGCCGTCGCTGTCCGGATGACCGAAAGCCGCATAGTTGCCTCGATCAGCCTCCGGCACGCTGCTGTCGGCGACGGAAAAATCCCTCACATGCAGCTCATACAGCACCGCATCGACGGCATGCTCGGCAGGCGAAGGTCGCGGTGCATCCTGCCAACCTTCGGGCAGGGTGTCGGCACGCTTTAGATCAAGCACCTGCGAACGCCGCGAATCAGCCGACAGGCTCACCGAATACGGATCGGTCACCCGGTTGAGCACCCAGCCCGTGCCCGGCACATAGACCTCGACCAGATAGCGGTAGTAGCGACCATGGAGATCGCCCTCCTGACCCGTACGCCAGACGCCACTGGACGGATCCGGCCGCATGGCCAAGCGCTCGGCGGCCGCTTCCTGCGGTCCGGGAAAGACGCAGACATCGACGCGACGGGCGGTCGGTGCCCATAGCGCGAAGCCGGTTTCGTCCACTCCCGGCGCCGCACCCAGCGATGCCTTCGCGGCCTGCTCGCCAAACAGCGCGTCCAGCAAGGCGCCAGACTGCAGCGCGGCCGCCGCTTCGACGCGGCCGGTGGCGTCCTCGCGAACCAACAGCGTCTGCCCCTGCAGCCAGTCGACATGTTCGGCCAGCGTGCCGTTCGTCAGCCGCAGCCGCTCGCCTTCACCGAGATAGGCGAAGGCGGCGGCTTCCGGATCATCCAGCGGCTCGTCGTCCTGGCGTAGCTCCAGAACGGCATCGGCGCCGAGCACCTTTTGCCCGACAGTCGCCTTCATCTGCCCGCTGGCCGCGTGATACAGGCGATAGCGGCCGGCGGTTTGTCCAGGCCAGGTCAACCGGCTTCCGTCGATCCAGACAGCCGTCGCCGGCGGGTTGCCAGAAGCAGGACTCAGCGTGGTGGCGAAGTCATCGGCGTCGCAGTCCGCCAGTGACACCTGCGCCATGACCGAAGCGGTGAACCCCGACAGCAACAGGGCAGATAGCGAGATCGACCAGCGCCGCATCGACTCAGCCCGCATCAGCGACTGGCGCCGGCAGCTGCCGCGGCATCAACCGGTCAACCAGCAGGATCACCAGCAGCGTCGATGCCAGGGTGATCGCCATCAGGTGGATGTAATGCAGCGGCGACCAGACGAAGGTGAAAATCGCGTACAGGGCCGCACCGAACACGAGACCAATACGTGCCGCGCGTCCGTTCACCCAGGGCATGGCCACGGCGGTGATGAAGATGGCCAGCACCGGCATGGAATACAGGCCGTTCAGCCGCTGCAGCGTGTCGACGATGCTGCGTGAGTATTCATAGACCGGCACCATCAGTAGCGAACCGATGGCGAACAGCAGGGCCACGCGCTGGCCGATCTTCTTTGGATCCGCATCGGCGTTCACGTAGCGCGCGTGGAGGTCGCAGCTGTAAAGCGCGGAGGCCGAGTTGAGGCAGGAGTTGTAGCTGGACAGCACTGCGCCGGCGATCACCGCGGCAAAGGCGCCGGACAGCCACGACGGCAGCACGCCACCGACCAGCCGACCGTAGGCGGCATCCCCAATATCGCCATAGAGCTTGTAGGCGATCAGACCCGGCAGCACGACGATCAGTGGCATCACCAGCTTGAAGGCGGCTGCGGCATACAGGCCCTTGCGCGCCTCGTGCACCGAATTCGCCGCCAGCGCGCGCTGAGCGATCACCATGTTTGTGCCCCAGTAGAAGACGTGGATGAACAGCATGCCGGTCAGCAGCGTGGTCCACGGAATGTCGGAGTCCGGGCCACCCCACAGGGTCAGCCGCTCGGCGGGGATGCCGCTGAGGTCGAAGTCGATGGCCTTCAGCGCCAGCACGGTCACCGTGCCGCCCAGCACCAGCAGGCCGATGCCGTTATAGGTATCGGAAATGGCGATCGCGCGCAGGCCACCGAAGGCGGCATAAGCCAGGCCAACCAGCGCGAAGCACAGCGCGATCACGAATATGGGCAGGTCCAACCCGAACATGGACTTCATGAACAGCGAGCCGGTGTAGAGCACCACCGGCAGCAGGATGCACAGGTAGCCGATCAGAAACAGCACGGCGACGGCCGCGCGCAGCCCGGAGTCACCCAGGCGGCGCTCGATCAGCTCGGTGGTGGTGGTGCAGCCATAGCGGTAATAAAGAGGAATCAGCACATGCGCCAGCACCAGCAGGCCGGCGATGGCGCCGAACTCCCACCACGCCACCAGCGCCACCTGGGCGCCGTTCATGCCGACGATCTGCTCGGCGCTGATATTGGTCAGCAGCAGTGAGCCGGCGATGTAGGGCCAGGCCAGTCGACCGCCGGCCAGGAAGTAGTCTCGCGCGGCGCTGGCGTCATGCTGCGCATGGCGGCATCGCCACCACGTGGCAGCGGCCACGGCCAACGTCAACGCCGCGAACACGGCGAACTGGATCAGGTTGTGCATGGCCCCTCCCGCTATCACGCCACTCCTAGCGTGCTCCGCACGTTAGGCGCAAGCGCCGCCGGTTCGTAGCGCCTTCGGCATGAATACGTTTGCATCCAGACCCCATCGTGGCGCGGCTGGGTAAGCTGTCGAACCACGCCGTGAAGCTCACGCTTCCGGCTCATGGGAGGGACCATGCACAAATCGAACTGGTGGCATGGCGCGGTGATCTACCAGATCTACCCGCGCAGCTTCCTGGACATGAATGGCGACGGCGTCGGCGACCTGCGCGGCATCGAGGCGAAGCTCGATTACATCGCAGGACTCGGCGTGGACGCGATCTGGATATCGCCGTTCTTCCGTTCACCGATGGCCGACTTCGGCTATGACATCGCCGACTACCGCGATGTCGATCCGCTGTTTGGCACGCTGGAAGACTTCGACCGCCTGCTGGCACGCGCCCATGTGCTTGGCCTCAAGGTGATGATCGACCAGGTGCTGAGCCACAGCTCGATCGCGCATCCGTGGTTCATCGAAAGCCGCGAGGACCGCAGCAACCCGAAAGCCGACTGGTACGTCTGGGCCGATGCGCAGCCCGACGGCACGCCACCCAACAACTGGCAGTCGCTGTTCGGCGGCTGCGCCTGGCAGTGGGAACCGCGCCGCCAGCAGTACTACCTGCACAATTTCCTGGTGTCGCAGCCCGACCTCAACTTCCACAACCCGGAAGTGCAGCAGGCGGCGCTGGACAACGTGAAGTTCTGGCTGGACCGCGGCGTCGACGGCCTGCGCCTGGACGCCATCAACTTCTGCTTCCACGACCGCCAGTTGCGCGACAACCCGGCAAAGCCGCCGGAGCTGCGCGTCGGGCGCGGCTTCGCGCCGGATAACCCGTACGCCTTCCAGTACCACTTCTACAACAACACGCAGCCCGAGAACCTGGCCTTCCTCGAACGCCTGCGTGCGCTGATGGACCAATACCCGGATGTCGGCGCGCTCGGCGAAATCTCCGCGGAGGACTCGCTGGCGACCATGGCCGAATACACCGGCCCTGAACGCCTGCACATGGGCTACAGCTTCGAGCTGCTCACCGATGACAGCTCCGCCGCGTACATCCGCGGCACCGTGGAAACGCAGGAAGCGAAGATGCACGAGGGCTGGCCCTGCTGGTCGGTCTCCAACCACGACGTCACCCGCGTGGTGACGCGCTGGGGTGGCGCGGAACCGCATCCGGGCCTCGCCAGCCAGCTGCATGCGCTGGCCTGCTGCCTGCGCGGTTCGGTCTGCATCTACCAGGGCGAAGAGCTCGGCCTGCCCGAGGCCGACGTGCCCTTCGAGCTGCTGCAGGACCCGTATGGGAAGACGTTCTGGCCCAGCTTCAAGGGTCGCGATGGCTGCCGCACGCCCATGCCCTGGACCGACGAGGACGGCGCCGGCTTCAGTCAGGGCGATCCCTGGCTGCCGGTGCCTGCCGCGCACCGCGCGCTCAGTGTGTCGCGGCAGGAAACCCAGCCGGGCAGCCCGCTGCGACGCTTCCGCCAGCTACTGGCCTGGCGCGGTCAGCACCCCGCACTGACCGGCGGCGACATCCGCTTTCTCGACCTGCCGGCACCCATCCTGGGCTTCGAGCGCCAGCTGGACGGCGAGCACGCCCTGTTGCTGTTCAACCTGTCCAACCAGTCCCGCGAGGTGAGGCTGGACGCGCTGGTCGGACTGACCGGCGACACCGGCCACGGCCTGCCCACGGCCGAGCCCGACGGCCCACGCCTGACCCTGCCGGCCCGCGGCTTCTACGTCGGCTGGCGCTAATCCGACCATCGTCTGGAGTGCCAGCTCCAGCGGCTTGGGGTATCCTGCACGCCCTATATTGCACCGCAACAAACGCAGGAAAGTCATGGCTCCGCTCGAACTGGTCGCCTCCGGGCCCAATCTGCCCGACGTCATCAACGTCATCATCGAAATCCCGAAAGACGCCGATCCGGTGAAATACGAGGTGGACAAGGAAACCGGCGCGATCTTCGTCGACCGCATCCTGTCCACGCCGATGCGCTACCCCTGCAACTACGGCTACGTGCCGCATACGCTGTGCGGCGATGGCGATCCGGTCGACGTGCTGGTGATCCTGCCGCTGCCGCTGCTGCCCGGTTCGGTGATCCGCTGCCGTCCGGTGGGCGTGCTGAAGATGACCGACGAATCCGGCGAAGACGCCAAGATCGTCGCCGTGCCCACCGACAAGGTGTTCTCCGGCTACAGCCACGTGCAGGACATCGGCCAGGTGTCGCAGCACTGGCTGGACCGCATCGGTCACTTCTTCGAGCACTACAAGGACCTCGACAGCGGCAAATGGGTGCGCATCGACGGCTGGGAAGGCATCGAAGCCGCCCGCGCCGAGATCACCGCCTCGGTGGAGCGCTACCAGCAGTCGCCGGAAAAGCCCAACTTCTGAGCGCCGGAAAACAACTGCCGCAAACAGAAGGCCCGCCAATCGGCGGGCCTTTTTGCGGTTCGGGATTGTGGCGCTCAGCCGTTCTCGAGCAGACGCCTGAGATCAATCAGCGCGGCATTGGCGCGCGAGACGTAGTTCGCCATCACCAGCGAGTGGTTGGCGAAGAAGCCGTAGGGCGAACCGTTGAGCACGATTGGACTCGACAGCGGCTCCTGTGACTCCTCCAGCTCGCGGATCACCTGATCCATGCTGACCAGCGCATTCTTGTCACGCAGCACCGGCTCGAAGTCGTGGCGCACCGCGCGCAGGAAATGCAGCAGCGCCCAGGTGCTGCCGCGCGCCTCGTAGAACACATCGTCGATCTGCAGCCACGGCGTCTTCACCCGCTGTTCGGCCGGCTGCGGCTTGGCCTGCTGCGCGTTCGGGTCACCGGCGAGGTCGGTATTGATGCGGTCCTGCCCGACGCTGGCCGAAAGGCGCTGCGACAGGGAGCCCAACCGCTTGTTGACCAGCTCCAGATAGGCCTCGAGGTTGTCGGCGCGGGCGAAGAACTGCCCGTCTTCCTCGTTGTCGTCACCCAGCCGCTTGAGATAGGCCTCGGTGCGCTCGATGCCGTTGCGGTACTGGTTTTCCGAGGACGGGAAGATCCAGTGCTGGTGCTTGTAGCTGAAGAAATTCAGCGCATCGCGCAGGTCGTCGTCCTCCACCGACTGCGACTGCGAGCGGGCGAAGTCGTTGCGCATGGACAGCGCGAGATCGCGGATCTGCAGCACCACGCCCTTTTCCCAGTTGGGCACGTTGTCCATGAGCACGCCCGGCGGCAGGATGTCGTTGGCCAGGTAGCCGCCACGCTTCTCCAGCAGGATGCGCGACACCTCGATCAGCGTCGCTGTGGTGGTGGTTCCCGGCACCACGCGGTGGTGATGCTGGGCGGCGTGCTGCTCGGCGTTCTTGACCACGTCGAAGTCGGCGGGCTCGGTGTCCCACCACCACATCAGGGCCAGCACAAGCAGGATCAGCAGCGCCAGCAGCACGCTGATCGCGCGCCACAGGAAGGCCCTGCGGCGATTCATCGGCTTCATCGGCCGACCGGACACGACTTCGCTCATTGCATCAACTCGCGGCGTCAGGGGAGGACGCCCATGCTAACGCAAGACGCCCTCCGACCCGCCCTGTGACGCCCGCGCTACTCGAAACCGCTGCGGAAGAGCAGCGGATCGGTATCGTTCACCGTCCAGGTGAAGGTCTGCGAGGTCACCGCATCTTCCGGGTCGTAGGCCAGCACCAGCACGATGTAGCTGCCGCCGCTGTCGCCCGGCAGGCTGCCGCTGATGACGCCGCTGTTGCCATCCAGGCTCAGCCCATCCGGCAGGTTGCCGGCTTCGAAGCGCAGTGCCTGGCCGTCCGGTTCGGAGAAGTGGGGGGAAACGTCCAGGGTGACCGTGTCGCCCTCGTCATTGAAGCGGTCGCCGATCGCGCTGACCACCACCGGCGGCGCGTTGGCGTTGTTGATCGTCCAGTTGAAGCTCTGCGTGGCGAACAGGGCGTAGGGATCGGTGGCCGTCACCTCCACCGAATAGCTGCCGGCTGCGTCATAGCCCAGCGTGCCTTCGATGACGCCGCTGCCCACCGTGATGCTGAGGCCCGGCGGCAACCCGGTCGCCGTATAGCTCAGCGCCTGGCCATCCGGGTCGTTGAAGTTGGGGTTGGTCGACAGCGGGAAGATCGTCTCGCCTTCGTCATTGCTCTGGTCGCCGATCGAGCCCACCGCCACCGGCGGCTGGTTGCTGGCTACCGGGTCGCAGCCGAAGGTGCTGACGCCGCTGTCACCCTCGGCCATGGCGATCACGCCACCGGCAACGTCGACGCTGAGGCCTTCGCCCGCCGTATTGTGCTGCTCGACAAACTGCGGATCGCTGGGGTCGGTGACGTCATAGACCAGCAGGCCGCTGAACTCGCCCGCGCTGATGTAGAGCAGGTTGCCTTCGATGCTCACGCCGGTGACCACGGCGGGTGAGGTGCTGATGCTGGCGACCTCGCTGAGATTGCCCGAGCCGTCGTTCTGCAGGATGCGTACGCCATGCAGGTCGGTACCGACATAGACGTGGCTGCCGCTGGCGGCAATGTCCTTGGCACCGCCGGGAAGCACGTAGTTGGGCCCGCCCGACGCCGGCATCGCCGGATTGGAAACATCGATGACCAGCAGATCGGTGTCGTTGACAAAGCCGCTGTAGGCGAAGCTGCCGGACACGGCAACCTGCCAGACGGATTCGCCCGCCGGCTCGTAGCTCCCCTCGAACTGCGGCGACAGCGGGTTTGTCATGTCGTAGATGCGCAGGCCGCCCACGCTGCCCGCCGCGATGTAGAGCAGGTTGCCATCGTCGACCAGGTCGTTGCTCTGGTAACCGCTGTTGAGGCTGCCCACCGACACCGGCCCGCCGGGCTGCAGGTCGATGACGGCAACCGGATCAGTGGTATAGCTGCCGCTGGCAAGGCCATAGCCATTGATATGCCCGACCCGCTTCACGTTGACACCGATATTCACGCTACCGACGTAGCCTGGCTGCACGGGGTTGCTGGTATCCAGCATCACCACGCCGGCGTTGCCGTGCGCGACCAGCACTTCGTCGGCACCGACACTGGCAGCCTCACTGCGACCACCGAAATCCACATGCCCCAGTTCCGACGGCGTGGCCGGTGCCTGGAAATCGACCAGCCGAACCCGCGGCAGCTGGTCGGCGCTGGGAACGATGTAGACGCGCTCATCCAGTGCCGCGAGTCGATAGGGATAGGCGCCAAAGCTGCCGAGGTCGCCGCTGATGCTGCCCGGTGAGCTGATGTCATAGACCAGCGTGCCGTCGTAGCCATCGGCCACGGCGAGGCGGTTTCCCGGCAGCAGCGCCGTCTCGTAGGCAAAACCGTTGGTGTCGAAGCCGCCCAGGTCCGCCGGTGACGTCGGCAAGGTCAGATCGAGGATACCGAAGCCATTGCCACCACGCGCCACGTAGGCACGGTCGCCGACGATGTCGATCTGCCCGGCGCCGGTGTAGCCCGGCACACCACCGACCACGGTGGGGTCGTTCGGGTCGCTGACATCGACCACCTGCACGCCGTCATTGGCCTGTCCCAGATAGGCATGGTCACCGTGCAAGGCCACGTCGAACACGAAATCGCTGACGCTGCCATCCGAGTTGGCGACAAAGGCCGGTGCATCCGGATCGCTGATATCAAGGACGGAAAGTCCGACCGTTCTCACCGCGACCAGCAGATAGTCGCCGTCGAAGACCATGCCGGTGGGCTGCTGGATGCCGGCCCAGGCGAAGCTGCCACGCACGGTGGGCGCGCTGCGGTTGCTGATGTCCACCAGCGTGACGTTGTCCTTCCAGTCCGAAACCGAGGCCATCTGGCCATCGGCCGACAGCGCGACACTGATGATCGGATGATCGACCGGCACGCGACCGAGCTCGACCGGCATTGCTGGCGTGTCGATGTTGAACACGACCAGCTCCGCACCGGCGCCAACCAGCAGCAGGTTTTCGCCGCCACCCGCCCAAAGCTGGGCATCCACTGGCGGCCCGCCGCCCCAGCGGCCTTCGCCGATGGCACAGGCGCCGGCCGGCTCGGCCCGGATCACGGCAGTCGGAGCCAGCATGGCCAGCAGGCTCAACCAGGCGAGGAATCGACGTGTCACACCTGCGACCCGGCGGTCGAGGGGAAGTGCCTTCATGGCGTTGATCCGGCAGTGGGACAGGGTTCGAGTGTCCTGTGGCAGGAGCAGAAAGTCCTGAAAGCGCCCTCAAACTTCCGTGAAACTATCGGAGTGCAGTGGTTTCCGTGCAGATAAAGTTCTGCTTAAACAAACAGTTGCCGACTACCGCAGCTTGACCCTTCGCCCGTCGACGACAACAGAACGGCGTCGCGACCTGGCATCAATATGGCAGCGGCGGCGGCATGCCTTCGACCAGGATGCCGCGCTGCTGCAGCTGCTCGCGGGCGCGCAGCCCGGCCTGGTCGCCACTGAGCAGCTCGGCTCGCAGCGCCAGCAGCTCGAAACCGATCTCCCGCGCGGACGAGGCGACCGCCTGCAGTGCGGCATCGCGCCCGTCCTCGCGGATGGCGGCACGAACCAGATCCAGACGCAGCGACTGCATGGCATCCGGATAGGCGCTGCGCTCACTTTCCAGTTTGTCCAGCAGGCGCAGAGCGGTTTCGGCATGACCCTGCGCCGCCTGGATGCCCGCAAGCAGGATGCCGGCCTGCAGTGCCGCGCCGACATCCTTGGTATCGAGCATGATCCGGCGCAGCTCGCGCACGGACTGCTCGGACTCGGCCAGCCGGCCACGCCGCGCGGCCAGCTCGGCCAGGTCCAGGTCGCTCATGCGCGCCCAGTCGGACAGTCCGGCCGCATCGCGCAGGGCGCGCGCATCACGGTAGCCGGATTCGGCGCTCTCAAAGTCGCCACGCAATGCCGCCAGCCGCGCACGGGCGGCAATGTACGCGGCCCGCGACTGCACGCCGCCTTCCTCGGTCGCCTGCACCTTGTCCAGCGCCGCGGCCGCTCCGCTCAGATCGGCGCGCGCCATCCGAAGTTCAGCCAGGCTGGCCGCGGCCTGGCGTTGGAAGTCCAGCGCACCGATGTCGGCAAAGGCACCGAGGGCTTCACGGAAACGGGCCTCGGCTTCGCTCCACTGACCAGCGCGACGGTCCTGCACGCCAAGGTTGAACTGCAGGCGAGCGACATCGGGTAGCGCACCGACCTCCCGAAAGGCGATAAGCGCCGCCTCGCTGGCTTCGCGTGCCGCTGCCGTGCGCCCAGCGCGGCCGTAGACGATGGCGAGATTGCTCAGCACGATGGCGGCACCGCGCCGATCATGCAGCGACTCAAACAGCGCCCGCGCCTTTTCCCACTGCTCGCGCGCATCATCCGCACGCCCGCTGCGGGCGAGCAGCATGCCGTAGTGATTGCGCGCGGCAGCCTCGCCGAAGCGGTCGCCGGCTTCGAGATACGCCGCCAATGCCGCCTCACTGGCAGCTTTCGCCGCCTGCGGATCGCCGGCCCGCTGCTGCGCCATCGACATGACGTCCTCGGCACTGGCCAGCTCCCGCACGTCGCCCTGTTCGCGAAGACTGTCGATCACCGGTAACAGGGCTTCGATGGCGCCAGCCGCGTCACCCGCCTGTGCCTGCACATAGGCGGCCTCGCGCCGCGAACGCGTCGCCGCGACAACCTGACCGACGGCATCGGCCTCGTCCGCCACGGCAAGGAAACGCTGGCGCGCGCCCTCGAAATCACCCTGCTCACGCAGCAGGGTCGCTTCCAGCATGGCCAGGCGCAGGCTCAGGCGTGGCGGCAGATCCTTCTCCTGTTTCGCCGCCGCCAACGACTTGCCGGCGGTATCGGCATCACCCAGCAGCAGCTTCGCCCAGCCCACTTCCAGCCCGGCTTCGGCTCGACCCGCCGGATCTTCCGCCAATGCCAGCGCCTCATCAGCCGCCGCCAGACGCGCCGCATGATCGCCGCGTGCCGCCGCAAGGCGGGACCTGAGCAGCGCCAGCCGGAAGCGGTCCAACGTCGGATTGTTGAGCGCCTGCAGCTGCGTGATGGTGTCCTCCACGGCATCGAGATGCCCCATCGACAGCTGTGCATCTGCCAGCCGGAAGCCGCTTTCCGCATCGCCGGGATTCAACTGGAACAATGCCTGCAGGCTGGCTTCGGCATCGCCCCAGCGATACTCCAGCCCGGCACGAAACGCGGCGATGCGCAGCTGTTCGGCGCGCGGCAGCTTCGCCGCACCTTCCTCCGCCGACTCCGCCCAGCCGCGCGCCTCGCCAATGGAACCCGCGCGGGCAGCCACGTCGGCCAATGCGGCCAGCGTGGCCACCGCATCCGGCTCGCGCTGCAGGCTGCGCTGCAGCCATTCGCCGGCTGCCGCCAGGTCACCCTGCTTCAGCGCATCCAGCCCCTGGCGATACCAGTCCAGCGCCTGCGGCTCCTCCGGCCGACCGTCGTGGATGATTTCGGTGGCGCGCATGCCGGGCATCGAGTCGTTATCCGGTCGCAGCCACCATGACCATGCCAGCACCGCCGCCAGCACGCAGACCGCCAGCAGCAGCCAGGTGGCACGATACCGGGGTGCCGTCGGCGTCGCAGGCGATACCCGTTCGGCAGATGGCGGCATTGCCGGCTTCGCGGCAGACGGCGCGTCCTCGATGCGCTCCACCGGACCGACGAAGCGATAGCCCAGCCGATGCTTGGTTTCGATATAGCGCGGCTGCTGGGCGGAATCGCCCAGCGCCTGGCGCAGCTCTCGGATCGACTGCGACAGCACACCCTGGGTCACCGCCTGCCGACCCCACACCTGGTCGAGCAGCTCGTCATGGCGCAGCAGTTGCGGAGCACTCTCGATCAACGCCTGCAGCAGGCGCACCGTCATCGGACGCAACGGAATCTCGCCGTCCGGACCGCTCAACTGCAGGTTGTCGGGATCGAATGCAAAGCCGTCGAATCGATATCGCATCGTCCGATTCTAGCGGCAGCACATCACCGGGTTGTGAAAAGCGGCAGCGGCTCTACAAGCCAGCAACCCTGCTTCGCTACTCCGGCTTGTAGACCTCGCCGCCCTGCTCGCGGAATTCACGGGCCTTTTCCTGCATGCCCTTCTCCAGCGCCGCAGTCTCGTCGACGCCGTGTTCGGCAGCGTAGTCGCGCACGTCCTGGGTGATCTTCATCGAGCAGAAATGCGGCCCACACATGGAGCAGAAGTGGGCGTGCTTGGCGGCGTCCTTGGGCAGGGTTTCGTCGTGGAATTCCTGCGCCTTCTCCGGATCGAGGCCGAGGTTGAACTGATCGGTCCAGCGGAACTCGAAGCGCGCCTTCGACAGCGCGTTGTCGCGCGCCTGGGCGCCAGGATGGCCTTTTGCCAAGTCGGCCGCATGGGCGGCGATCTTGTAGGTGATGATGCCGTCGCGCACGTCCTGCTTGTTGGGCAGTCCCAAGTGTTCCTTCGGCGTCACATAGCAAAGCATGGCCGTGCCATACCAGCCGATCATCGCCGCGCCGATGGCCGACGTGATGTGGTCGTAGCCCGGCGCGATGTCGGTGGTCAGAGGCCCCAGCGTGTAGAACGGCGCCTCGCCGCATTCACGCAGCTGCTTGTCCATGTTTTCCTTGATCAGCTGCATCGGCACGTGGCCGGGGCCTTCGATCATGGTCTGCACGTCGTGCTTCCAGGCGATCTTGGTGA